>UMFT01051848.1_pt1 | contig 61560 bp, 62 predicted proteins | sample 1965081 | NCBI WGS metagenome assembly UMFT01 (sample SAMEA4836053, study PRJEB28245) | human gut metagenome | biome: gut microbiome; material: fecal sample | place: Denmark | collected 2008
CATCAATTCAAGAGGTTTACACAAAATAATTTACACTACCCCCTTTTAATTTAGATAGTCCAGAAAATGTCCGCACCCTCTTCTCTTAAATAGTTCACATACATAAATAGATAAAATATGCAGCATAGCATAACAGCATAACAATTCCACAAGGTCTTCTTAATTCTTTGTGTTTTATTGTGCCGGTCCAAAGTAAAATACCACTGAAAATTGCGACTGCATTATCAATCATAAACTTACTTTCAAAAGGAACTGTACAAATCAGAGCGGTTGTTCCTATTACAAATAAGATATTAAAGATATTGCTTCCTACAATATTTCCAATTGCGATTCCAACATTTCCTTTTTTGGCGGCTGTAACAGATGTTACAAGTTCCGGAAGGGAAGTACCGAAAGCGACAATCGTAAGTCCGATAAATCGTTCACTCATTCCAAAGAATCTGGCTATTTCAGAAGCACCGCTGACTGCAAAATCACTTCCTTTTACAACCATCACTCCGCCGATTATCATCAGAATAATACATTTCCAGACAGGGAGCTCTTTTGCAGTTTCCTCTTCTTCAGAACTTCCTTTTCTGGACATTACAAACAAATATCCAAGAAACAGAATGAATAAAATCCAGAAAACAACGCCTTCCCAAAATGTAATGGAACTTCCGGTTGCACCAAAAATCATCAATAGAACAGTGATTCCTATCATATATGGTATTTCGTAACGCAAAGTTGATTTCTGAATGGCTACATTTGTAATAACGGCAGTAATTCCAAGGATAATTAAAATATTTAAAATGTTACTTCCTACGACATTTCCGATGGTAATTCCTGCATTATCATTTAGTGCAGCGGTAATGCTGACAGCGGCTTCTGGCATACTTGTTCCCATTGCTACGATGGTGAGTCCTACGATTAATTGTGGAACACCTAGTTTTTTAGCAATGCTGGCGGCACCTTCGACAAACCAGTCAGCGCCCTTGACTAATAAAATAAAACCTGCTAACAAAATCATCACTTGTAAAATCATAATATACCTCTTCTTTCTTGTGTGTTTATCATTCAGTAGGTATAAAAAAAGACTCCTACTGTATGAAATAATAGATACAGTAAAAGTCTTGCTATTTAATCACTTTCCGAGTCATGTAAAATGACTGTATTGACGAAAAAGCAAACCGGATTTGGCTAGCTACTCCCTTTTAGATGGTTGTATTCTAACAGATGATGTTTGAAATGTCAATTAATTTATAAGAAAAGAGTAGAAACTGGAAGAAGTTGAAGAATCTGAGGAATAAATAATACCAGAAAATAGGATAGAAATAAATAGCATTCATCGTGGAAAGGGGATAAAAGCCATTTTTCACGGTGTTTTTTTGTCTGAATTTTTGCTATAATGCGAATTGAAATCGTATCAAAAATTTAAGAAGGGAATTTAAAATGAAACTAGAAAAAGACAGTATTTTTTACAGAAAACTATGGAGTTTGATGATTCCAATTGTACTGCAAAACCTGATGCTTGCAATGGTCGCAGTAGCCGATGCGTTTATGCTTGGGGGAATGAACCAGAATTATATGTCTGCGGTTTCACTGGCAACACAGATTCAGTTTATCCAAAACATGTTTCTGGCAGCAGCAACAGCAAGCCTTGGAATTTTGGGGGCACAGTACTGGGGAAAGGGAGATATCAAAACCTTAGATGATATTTTCTGTATGGCACTTCGGCTTTGTGGCATGGTATCCGTTATATTTTTTATTGGATGTGTATTCTTTGGAAAGTATCTGATGTTGATTTTTACGAATGAATCTGTACTGATTGGGTATGGTGTGAGCTACCTGAAAATCGCAGGTTGTTCTTATTTGTTAACCGGAATTTCGCAGTGTTATCTTGTCATTATGAAAACAAGTGAACATGCAAAGACAACGGCAATTATCAGCTCATTTACCGTTTGTGTAAATATTATTTTAAACTGGATATTTATCTATGGTGCATTTGGCTTAGAAGCAATGGGAGTAAAAGGTGCAGCACTTGCGACCTTAGTGGCACGTATTTTAGAACTGGGCTGTTCAATTGTGATTTCTTATAAAGACGGCTATATTCATCCGGATATGAAGCGGTTGTTTTATCGAAATAAACAGCTTGCAAAAGATTTTCAAAAATGTGCCCTGCCGCTTCTTGGTGCGTGTTTGTTCTGGGGGATTGGATTTACGTCTTATTCATCCTTTACGGGACATCTGGGTGTTGATGCGGCAGCAGCAAACTCTGTGGCTGCGGTTGTGCGTGATATTATCTGCTGTTTTAGTGCGGGTATTTCAAGTGCAGCAGGAATTATGGTTGGAAATGAACTGGGAGCCGGAAATTTAAAACGAGGAAAATTATATGGAATCCGTTTATTAAAAATTTCACTGGTCTGTGGTGTGATGGCTTCCCTTTTGATGTTGGTGACTGCACCGATTATTCTGCATTTCGTGAATCTGACTCCACAGGCAGCAGGATATTTAAAAGGTATGTTTGGAGTGATTGCCTTTTACATGATAGGGCGTTCGGTCAATGATGTCACGATTAATGGAATCTTTGGAGCAGGTGGAGACACGATGTTTGATATGTACAGTCTTGCAGTATGCATGTGGTGCCTTGCAATTCCGCTTGCTGCACTTGGTACTTACTATTTTCACTGGCCAGTCGTAGTTGTGTATGCGTGTACCTGTATTGACGAAGTTGGGAAACTTCCGTGGGTATTTTTGCATTTTAGAAAATATAAATGGGTGAAGGATTTGACACATTAATTTAGAGGTGATTAAGATGAAAACACGAGAAGAGATTTTAGCTTATGGATTAACATTTGCGGATACTTATGTGGATACGCCGTTTTCGGATACAAACTGGCAGCTTGTACGGGTAAAGCAAAGCAAAAAAGCATTTTTGTGGACTTATGAGAAAGATGGTTTTTTGAATTTAAATGTAAAAGCAGACCCGGAGTGGCGTGATTTCTGGAGAAGCACTTATGAGTCTGTAATTCCGGGATATCATCAAAACAAAGAACATTGGAATACGATTATTTTAGATGGCAGTATTCCGAATGAAGATATAAAGCGTATGATTGCAGAAAGTTATGATTTGGTTACGGACAGTCCGACAAAACGGATTTACGAAGCAGTGAAAAAGATTCCAAAAGGACATGTGGCAACGTATGGACAGATTGCAGAGATGGCCGGAAATCCGAGAATGTCAAGAGCTGTGGGAAATGCCTTACATAAAAATCCAGACCCACTTCATATTCCGTGTTTTCGAGTAGTGAATTCCAAAGGGGAGCTTGCAGGTGCATTTGCATTTGGAGGGGGAAAGGCACAGGCAGAACTCCTAAGAGAAGATGGAGTTGAAGTTGTGGATGGAAAAGTGGATTTAGAGAAATATGGAATGAAATAGATTAAGAAATGGTGGCAGATGTCGTCTGAGATATATTTATAGAAAATAGGGTAAAAATAAAAAGGACTTTAGCTGAAAAAAATTTTCGGTTAGAGTCCTTTTTTTACAAGAAAAGACAGTTCGATATGGTATGATTGTAGGAAAAAATAAGATAGAAAAAAGAATAATTGAAAGTGAGTGGAAAGAAGAAAAGAATGAAGTCTTGGAAACAGAATCCTTCAGAAAAGAAAACTCAAAATCAATTAGAAAACAAAGTCGAAAAAGAAACAAAAGAAAATCAGTTCAATCGTGCAGAAACTATTTTTTTAAACAGTATTTCACATGATATAAGAACACCATTAAATGTGATTATCGGATATACGGCGCTTGCATCTGCCCATGTTAATGAAGCGCAGGAGGTAAAAAAATATCTATCGAAAATAGAGACAGCAAGCAACCATTTACTGTTATTAATAAATGATGTTCTGGATATGAGTCATATTGAAAGCGGAACATTAAAGCTTGAACACGCACCAGTGTATTTACCGGATGTGCTGGAAAATTTAAAAGCAATTATTCAGACAGATAGTTCTGCGAAACAGCTGAAATTTTGTGCAGATACCAAAAATATGGTGCATAAAAATGTTATTACGGATAAACTTAGATTAAATCAGGTATTATTAAATATCTTGGAAAATGCAGTAAAATATACAAGACCTGGAGGAAAAATTTATTTTCAAATTCAGGAATTAAAAGAACAAGAGCCGGGATTTGCAAAATATGAATTTCGTGTAAAAGATACCGGAATTGGTATGAGTGAAGACTTTATAGCACATATATTTGAATCATTTTCCAGAGAACAGACCTCTACAGTCAGCGGGATTGAAGGAATGGGACTTGGAATGGCTATTGTAAAAAAGATTGTAGACAGGATGGGTGGTACTATTGCGGTAAAAAGCAGACAGGGGAAAGGGACAGAAGTTACGGTAATATTGCCATTTAAAGTCAATAGTCAGGTGGTAGAATGTGAAACAAAGGTATTCAAAAAAACAGGCCAGATGAAAATGCTTAGTGAGAGAGAAAATTCTGAAAATTTGTTCAAAGGAAAGAAGATTCTTTTGACCGAGGATAATGAATTGAATCGGGAAATTGCAGTAGAACTGCTAAAAGAAGAAGGGTTTATTTTAGATACGGCAGAAGATGGAACAATAGCGGTAGAAAAAATGAGAACTGCAAAACCAGATCAGTATGATTTGATTTTGATGGATATTCAAATGCCGATTATGGATGGATACGAAGCAACCCGCAAAATCCGAAAACTAAAAAATCCAGAAACAGCTAATATTCCGATTATAGCAATGACGGCAAATGCATTTGAAGAGGATAGACAAAAAGCACTGGAGGCAGGAATGAATGAACACGTGTCAAAACCGATTGATTTGGCAAGACTGTTGGAGGCTGTGAAGAAAGTACTGAAATAATGAAAGAATAATGAAAGAGAAAGAAAGCTTTGGAATGAAAAGATAGTTCCAAGGCTTTTTTTATTTTATAAGGAGAACTAAAAAAGTAAAGGAATCCTCGTATTTGAAAGATAAAAGTGGCATAATAGAGATATATAAATAATCTAGGTGTTTATAGAATGCAGTAGGAAGATTTACTGTATTAAATAAGGAGAAACAAAGTATGTTTATTAATTTTTCAAATCATCCAAGTGAGGCATGGGAAAAAGCACAGTTAAATGCAGCAATGGAATATGGTGAGGTGATAGATATTCCATTTCCAGCAGTTAATCCGTATTCAAATAAGGAAGAAATTTATAAAATTTGTGAAGAGTATGTGGCAAAGATTATGAATTTAAATCCGTCTTGTGTGTTATGTCAGGGTGAGTTTTGTGTCGCTTATGGAGTAATTTCAGCACTGAAAAAGTTTGGAGTAAAGGTAGTTGCAGCTTGTAGTGAGAGAAAATCTGTGGAGCGAAAGGTAGGAGATAATGTAGAGAAAACTTCTAGTTTTTCATTCGTACAGTTTCGGGAATATGAGTAAATTTTAAGAATGGAAACGAGATTAAAAAAGTAAAGACTATAAGAAGGGATAAAGTTTTTTTACAGAGGAAAGATAAACTATTTAAAAGAGTGGTAAAATTAAAAAAAATAATTTAAAATAAATAGTAGCAACATGAGATGTAGTCAGCTGCCTCTGACCTAGAATTAATGTTTTAAAGAGGTTAGAACTTGTAAAAGTTCAAGTTGACTAGCCTAAGTGTCTTGAACACTACGTTATTTCTGTTATCACACCTGCAAATGATACCCTAGTTTGCAGCTCTGTGCAGGCTCTGTAAACAACTCTGTGAGGTAGGAGTAGTCAACCTGAAGTCTCCGATTACGGGAAGCAGTTCTAACATTGGCGAAGGGTAACAAACTTTCTTAAATAGAAAGGTGCAGGACCTGAGGGTAGCTGCAAAAGGTACATATTATGCGAGTATTTGTATTTAATATGCGAGGCGAACCTTTAATGCCGTGTACGCAAAGAAAAGCCCGCCTTTTATTAAAAACAGGCAAAGCTAAAATTTATAAGTATAATCCATTTACTATTCAATTAAAGTATGTAACTGGTGAGAACAAGCAGGAATGTCATGTTGGAATCGACACTGGTTCTAAGTATATTGGTCTTGCTGTGACCTCTGAAAATAAGGTTTTATTTAAGGGCGAAGTAGAGCTTCGTCAGGATGTAAAATCAAAAATTGATACAAAACGAATCTATCGCAGAAGTAGGCGAAATCGTAAGACTCGATATCGTAGATGTAGATTTTTGAATCGTAAACGGTTTGGCAAATGGCTTCCGCCTAGTTTACAAAATCGTATTAATCATACATTTAAATGGATTGATAAACTATGTTCTTTTATACCAGAATCAATTCTTCATATTGAAGTTGGCAAATTTGATATTGCTAAGATGATTAATCCAGAGGTTCATAGTGTTGATTATTCGCAAGGTCAAACTTATGGATATCAAGGAGAACGATATTTTATTTTTGCAAGAGATAACTATACATGTCAGGTATGTGGAGAAAGGAATAAGCCATTACAAACACATCATATTATTTATGTATCAAATGGTGGTACGAATCGTGTTGATAATCAAATCACGGTTTGTAAAGAGTGTCATACCAGTACGAATCATAAGAATGGAGGAATCTTTTATAAATGGCAGAAGGAACACAAAAAAGTTAAGCAGTATAAAGCACCACCATTTATGAATGTACTTAGACAACAAATTCTTAATCAATATCCACAGGCTCTTATTACATATGGTTTTGAAACTACTATTAAACGTAAAAATATTGGTTTAGAAAAAACGCATTATAATGATGCAATTGTTATTAGTGGAGTTTCTACTATTTCTGAGAATTTACATGAATGGCTTCTTATTAGGCAATTTCGTAAGAAAAAACGTTCACTACACGAAGGAGTGCCTCGTAAGGGAAGAAAAGAACCGAATCGTATACAAAAGCGTAATAGCAAAAATACTCCATATTATCGTGGATTCTATCTGAATGATAAGGTGAGTGTATTTGGAAAGAGCGGATATATTACTGGATTTACCAATAGTGGAGCTTATGTCAAGGGCGTAGATGGTGAATATATTGTTTTACCGAATAAATCTTATAAGCGGGTAAATATTGCAAGTTTGAAGTTTATCTGCCACAATAATAATTGGCAGTATATTACAAAAAATGCCGTGTGATTCAAGATTTATTTTATCATCGTTATGGAGTATGAAATTCTAAATAGAAAAGGATAAAAGAAAGGAAATTCATTATGGATTATGCCACATTAAGTAATGAAGAGGGTTATACGGTTTTTGAATTTGAAAATTATAGAATAAGATTTAAAGCACCGTATTCCTTAGAACATTATATTTCTGTTAAAGAATGGGATAATGGATACCTTGTTGTGATGGCAAAATATAGTCATAATAATGAATACGAAGAGGAATATATTGATTTAAATCCAATATTAGAAAATTTATATATTCCCTCCAATGAATTTTTGAGTAAAATAAAAGAAGTAAGAATACAAAACACTTAAGAAAAGAGGCTTTACAATGAACAAACACATAGAAAAAGCAATACAGCTTAGAAATGCAACTCCAATGGTCAACAATTGTTCTCAGACCATCCTTCGGGTCTATGCTGAGGAGCTTGGTTTGGATGAAAATCTTGCAGCAGGAATTGCCGGCAATTTTGGTGGTGGAATGAAATGCGGAAGCACCTGTGGGGCAATCACAGCAGGATTTATGATACTTGGAGCAAAGGGAATCGAATCTCCATTTGCGGTAAATGAATTCCGCAGACGAATTGCTGAAAAGCATGATGGAATGACAGACTGTGCGGAACTTTTAAGAGCCAATGCACAGAAAGGCGGAGCAAAGAAACCGCACTGTGATAATATGATTTTTGAAGCAATTGAGCTGATTGACGAGTTAACAAAAGAAGCAGAGTAATTCGGTTATGGGCAAGTAGCGGAGCGGATTGAGAATATCCGCTGGATTAAGAGTAAAGTAATTTTACAAAGAAAAGTAAAAAACAGGGAGGATGAGTCCAATGAAGTATACGGAATTTGGCAAAACGGGAATTGAAGTTTCTAAGATGTGTCTTGGCACATGGGGAATTGGTGGCGCCGGATGGGACAACTATTCAGATGAGAGCCGTATGGATGCAATCAAAGCAGCTTTAGATTGTGGTATTAATTTTATCGACACAGCACCAGCCTATAATGCAGGAAAAGCAGAACAGTATGTAGGAGAAACTCTGCATAAATTAGGTGCAAGAAAAGAAGTTGTAATTTCTACGAAATGTGGAAATGAATTTATTGATGGGAAATATGTCCGTTGTGGTTCAGCTGATAAAATCTTAAGAGAGTGTGATGAGTCTTTGCAGAATTTAAAGACAGACTATATTGATGTTTATCTGGTACACTGGCCAGACCCGAATGTTCCAATGGAAGAGACAATGGACGCATTAAATCAGTTAAAAAAACAGGGAAAGATTTTACATGCCGGAGTTTCTAATTTTACAAAGGAACAGATGGAAGAAGCAAACAAATATTGTGAAATCGAAGCCTATCAGCCACAGTTTTCCATGGTAGACCGGGATAATGAAGAATTAATCCGCTGGGCGCATGCACAGGACATGGGAGTTATGACTTATGGAACATTAGGTGGTGGAATTTTAACCGGAAAATATCGTGAGTTAAAAACGTATGAAGCAAACGATAATCGAAATAGATTCTATCCATATTTCAGAGAACCACTATTCTCAAAAGCAATGAAATTGTTATCTGTTATGGATGAAATCAGTAAAGAGAGAAATGTACCGCTTGCACAGATTGCATTAAACTGGACTTTGAAAAAAGAATTTATTTCTTCCTGTATCACAGGTTCACAGAGCCGTGATAAGATAGAGGCAAACTGCAAAGTATTCGACTGGGAATTAAGTGCAGAAGAAATGCAGATATTAGATAAAGCGATTGAGGAATATTCGAGAGCGTAAATAGAGATAAGTAAGGAAAATAAGCAAGAAAAATAACAAAATCAGAGGCTGAAGCAAGTGGATATAGTGTCTGTAAGAATTGCTATCGTTAGGAAAAATTTTTGAAGAGAGAAATTTATCAGAAAATTCGATGAAATTTTGACTCTTGCATCGTAAAATAGAACAAGTAAAAGAAAATAAACAGGCATATCAGACATGGGGAATGATATGCCTGTAGTGCGTTGTTTGAGTTTACATTTACTTGAACGAAGGATTGATGTAGGAAGAAGGTACGATTGAAATGGGATTAACAAACTATGTAAGTGCAATGGATTGCTGGAAGGGACGTATTGACAGTACAACAGATTATGATGCATTTCGCTGGCATCAGTGGGTACAGCCGTTGGATTTGAATATACAGACGGAAAAGCCGGAGTGTGAACTGGGTTTTGCTTTTATCGGTTTTTGCAGTGAGCAGGGAGTAAAGCGTAACAAAGGTCGTGTCGGAACTGCGCTTGCACCGGATTTTATCCGTGCACAGATGTCAAATCTTCCATGTACTTTTTTACAGGATGTCAAATTATATGATGCAGGAAATATTTTATGTGATGAGATCTCAATGGAAGAGGGACAGAAACTGCTTGGCATGGCAGTGGAGAAAATTTTGGATTTAGCTTTATTTCCGATTGTGCTTGGAGGCGGTCACGAAACAACTTTTGGTCATTTTCAGGGGCATCTGGCAGATATGAAGAAGAAAGAAACGCCTCTTGATATGGGAATTATTAATTTTGATGCGCATTTTGATTTAAGACCTTATGAAAATGGTCCGTCATCCGGTTCAATGTTTCGCCAGATTGCAGATATTTACAAAAAGGAAAATGTGCAGTATCATTATCTTCCGTTGGGGATACAGGAACATAGTAATACTGTCAGTTTATTTAAATTTGCAAAAGAAATCGGAACAGAATATATTCTTGCAAAGGAAATCCAAAATTCCAATTATGCAACGATATTAGATAAAGTGGATACCTTTTTATATCAGTGCAGTTCAGCATATATTACTGTATGTACCGATGTATTTTCTTCCGCTTTTGCACCAGGAGTCAGTGCAACACAGTCACTGGGATTGGACCCTGAAGTGGTACTTCCGATTATCAAACATATTTTGAGAACCCGCAGAGTCAGAGGATTTGATATCTGTGAAATCTCTCCGAGATTTGACCAGGATAATACGACTGCAAATCTTGGTGCAGTGATTATATTTGCGGTGGTAAATACGCTTTGTAAATTAAATAATCTGGCGATTGATGTATTGGAATAAGGGGAAATTATATAAGAAAGCAAGAGGGAAAAGACAATGTATTATGTGCCAGATGGAATAAAAGAATGTGGATTTTATGAATGTAAAAAATGTGGAAATCGTTTTCTTTCTCTTCAAACGATGGAAAAGATTCCGTGTCCGGAATGTGAGGCAGAAATCGACTATGAAATCGGACCAGATGAAAGCTTGGAAGATGTTTTAGACACTGCTGTCTTACTGGAAAAAATTGAAGGACCAGAAGAAGTAGAAAAAATGGATGCACTTTTAAGCCTTGCAATTACCGGAGGGGATGATAGTTGGATTTAAGAGTTCGCATCTGTAAATTCTTAAAAAAAGAAGTAGTGCTTTGTGTTGCTTTTGTGCTGGCTGTAATTTCTTCTTTTTTGATTCATCCGGACAAGAAATATATACAGTATATTGATTTTCGGACCTTAGCAATTTTGTTTTCTCTTATGAGTGTTATGGCAGGATTAAAGTTGCATGGAGCCTTTGATTTTGTGGGGCGTAAGATGCTGGAAAAAACAAAATATCTTTGGCAGGTCATTTTAACTTTAGTGCTTCTTACTTTTTTTGGAAGCATGCTGATTACAAATGATGTGGCGTTGATTACCTTTGTACCATTTACTTTTGTGGTATTTAATTTGCTGGGAGAATCCTACCGAAAAAAACAAGTTTTATGGGTAGTCTGTATTCAGACGATCGCAGCAAATCTTGGAAGTATGCTGACTCCCCTTGGAAATCCGCAGAATCTTTACTTATATGGAAAAAGCGGGCTGTCATTTGGAAGGTTTCTTTTATTAATGCTGCCTTATACCTTAACTGCGCTGGTGCTTCTTTGTATTTGGAGTTTTTTGCTTTGTGTGAAAGAAAAGAAAAAAGTAATTCAAATGGAGTGGAAGTCAGAAGAGCAAGTATTTTGTAACTGGAAGAAAATAAGAGTTTATCTGATATTATTTGGAATCTGTCTGCTTGCAGTCCTACATATCATGGATTATCGAATTTCTTTTTTGATTGTGTTACTTCTTATCTTTCTATGGGACAGGAAAAGTTTGAAACGAGTAGATTATTCGTTATTACTTACGTTTGTTGCATTTTTTATCTTTATTGGAAATGCAGGAAGAATTTCTGCTTTTTCACTATGGCTAAATCAGATTATAGAAGGACGGGAGGTAATTGTGGCAGTGCTTGCAAGTCAGATTATCAGCAATGTTCCGACTGCACTTTTATTATCCGGATTCACCAATAAAATTTCCCTTCTGATTATCGGAACGAATTTGGGTGGCTTTGGTACATTAATTGCATCAATGGCCAGTTTGATTTCTTATCGTCAGATTGCACAGGAAGAAACAGAACGAAAAGGAAAGTATTTTTTGATTTTTACAATCTCAAATGTTATTTTCTTGTTGATTCTTCTTGGAGTATGGAGGATGACAGGGGTACAGTAGAAAATCTGTATGGGAGAAGGAAGTGTAAAAGCTATGAGAAAACATGCGTTAATTGTCGGACCACGCAGAGTTGGAAAAAGTACGTTAATCCGTAAGGTAATAGAAACTTTGAATTGTTCGGTAGCAGGTTTTGAGACAAAAAAAGAATCAAAAATGGAGGATGAAACGTTGGGTTCTCCCATTTATATTCATACGATAGGAGCGCCGTGGCATTATTCCGAAGAAAACCTGTTAGGATACTGTAAAAATCAAAAAACACAAAGAATCAGCGATGCATTTAATCGTTATGCAGACAAACTGTTACAGCCAGTACCCGAGGGAACGATTTTTTGCTTTGATGAGATTGGATTTATGGAGTCAAAAGAAAAGGCATTTTGTGATGCAGTTTTAGAACGACTTGACGGAGACATTCCGATTCTTGCAGCAGTAAAAGATAAAGAAATCCCTTTTTTAAATCAAGTGCGAAATCATCCAAACTGCAAATGCTTTTTTATTACAGAAGAAAACAGAGACAAGTTAGTGGATGAAGTGCTTGAATTTATGAAAAATCAAATAGAAAAATAAATATTCAGAAAATGGATAGAAATTTGGCAGAGACAGGCTGGATTTTTATCCATTTTTGATTTACAGGAAATTGCTTTCTCATAAAAATGATTGAAAAAGGGCTGCTCATTATTGCGGTTCTTTTTGTTTTTTATAATAAAAAAATAAATAGGTACGACAAAATATGACGTCCTTGGTTGCTATGATAATAGCAATGGAGGAGTAGAAAAATGGCGAGAACAGATAAGGCTATGCGAATACTTTCTACGCAGTTGGAATTGCTGAGAGGAGGGAAAGTTTATAAAAAATCGTATTGTAAGAAGAATGAAGTCAGTGCCCGAACATTTGACAGAGACATTGTTGAAATCCGTATGTCATTAAGTGAATCCTTTTCGGGACAGGAAGTGAAATATGTAAAGAATGAAAATTATTATTATCTGGATAAACCGGATATGATAAAACCGTTGACTGCAATTGAAGCTTCTTTTTTGTTGGAAATGATAAAAACATGTCAGGTACTTCAAAGGGAAGAATATGTGGGAATGGTAGATAGTATTGTGAAGGCGACGGAATTGAACCGCCGTCAGTCACTTGAAAAAATGGCAGAGAAATATAAAAAAATGGATATAGGGGTAAGCGAGGATGCAATGCTGAAAATGCTGTGGGATTTATTGCAGTGTGTTGTAGAACAGGATAAAATCAGGATTCATTTTAAAGATAAAAGAAAAATAGAATTATCACCGGTCTTTTTATGGATGTATCAAGATAAAATTTACCTGTTTGCTTATGAGAAAAAAACATTAAATGTATATTCTCTGCAGGAGATTGACTGGTTTACACTGCTTGGAAGCAAGTATCCGAGAGAACTGCAGGAGAAATTTTATAAAATTTCCCGTGAACAGATACATAAAAGGATAAAAAATATAGAAGAATTAAAAGAAGAGGAGTAAGCATATCGACAGATTTTTTTAAATAATGTAAAGGAGAATTTGAATGAATGGGACAAAATCTGCAAAAGAATATCGAAAAGGAGAACAATTAGAAATTACAGAAGAGAAAATGACAGAAGAAACACTGGAAAAAATAGAAGAGATTTTTCAGGAATTTCTCGAAGGGAGAAATGAAAATTCAAAAAAGATTGCAGATTCTGTAGAACTTTATGAAAAAGAATTAGAAGATTTTAATCGAAGCATGAGAGCAGGAATCACAAAAGAATCGTGGTTTCTGGAAAAATTACAGGATAAAGCGAAAGGACTTTCCATTGATTATTTTGGAAATATTCTTTTGGAGATGAATCAAAAACTGGCTGAATCAAACAGGACAATGAGCAAACTGCTGTTTGAAACAGAAGAAATAGATAGAACTAATATTGAGCAGAAGAAAACCGTAAGAGAACGCAAAACAAAGTGGAATAGTTATAATACGAAAGAAGTTGCATTGGAATTAGCAAGAGAAGCCAAATGTCAGCTTATGTTTTGGAATCAAAAGGATGAGTGGCTGAAAAATTCACAGTTTTTAGAAAATCTGGCAAAAAGCTGGTTTGAACAGGAGATAAATACAAATAAAAATAGTGAATTAAAAAACGTCATTGCAGAAGCATTAAAGACCGCAGGGAAAGAACAGCTTCTTCCATATCAATTTTCACAGCTTTCAACAGAGTGGCTTACCAGAATAGCCTGCGTATCAGTAGAACATTTAAAAATTATATGGGAAACTGCAAAAGGAGAGATGGCAATGCGGGAAGCAACAGAAGAAATCGAAAAGTGTATTCTTGTGTTATATTCTTCTTTTGACTTGAAAAATGTAGATTTTTTCTGCTTTTATGCCCCTTTGTTAGGGAGAGTGATAGAGGATGTCCTTAATAGAACAGCAGATAAAGAAAATAAACAGAAAAAAGAGAAAAAATAGCCGAAAATGCAGGGCAGAATATTGTGAAAAAAGAGCAAAAAGGTATACTAAGAGATAGCAAGAGGAGTGGCTTTTCTTAGAAAATTATAAAAGGAAAAAATTTTTAAACAATAAAAAGGATGGACAGAATGTGCTTATATCAAATGCTATGATTGAATCAAACGATGGAGGAAAGCCATATATGAAAGAAAAGAACGAAAGTAAAGAGAAAAACAAAACCAGAAACGAAGATAAGAATGAAGGTAAAATTATCAGAGTTTTAGAAATCTATACCAGACTGTTAAACGGAGCGGTTATCAACAAAGAAGAAGAGGCAGAGCGGTATGGAGTGGCAAAGCGAAGCATTCAAAGAGACATTGATTCAATTCGGGAATATTTAAGACGAACCGATAATAAAAGCGGAGTATATGATTTAGTTAACTATGATTACAGAAAAAAAGGATACTGTCTGGAACATATTTACAAAGTAAAATTAAAAAGCAGTGAAATACTTGCAATCTGTAAAATCCTTTTAGAAAGCCGTTCGATGACAAAAAGAGAGATGACAGATATTCTGGATAAATTAATCGAATGTTGCGTTCCACTTGAGAATCAAAGAGTAATTAAAGATTTAATTTTAAATGAAGAATTTCATTACATAGAGCCACAGCATAAAACAGTATTTATCGATAAAATGTGGAATATCGGGCAGGCAATTCGAGAACATCAGTACATAGAAATCGAATACAAAAAGATGAAAGGAAAAGAAACAGTAACAAGAAAACTCAAACCGGTTGCGATTATGTTTTCGGAGTATTATTTTTATCTGACGGCATTTATTGATGATAAAAAGGTGCGGGAAGATTTTAATATCTTAGAGGATTCTTTTCCAACGATTTATCGAATGGACCGAATCCATTCTTTGAAAATTTCAAAAGAAAAATTCAACATTCCATACAAAGACCGATTTGAAGAAGGAGAATTTCGGAAACGGATTCAGTTTATGTATGGCGGACCACTGCAGAAAGTACGATTTAAATACAGTGGAATTTCTGTTGAAGCGGTGCTTGACCGCTTGCCGACTGCTAGGATTCTGCATGAGGATGAAAGCGGATATACGATTGAGGCAGAAGTGTTTGGAGAAGGGATTAAGATGTGGATACGGAGCCAGGGAGAGTTGATAAGTGAGGTGAGTTATCGGTAGGAGATGTAGAGTAGTTCGGCAGAATTGATTTTCTATTAGAGGAAAATTGGGAATAAGAAAAAGATTGAAATTAAAAAGCATCTCAAATATTAGATACTGTACCGCCCCCCAAAAAGTTAGACTAAAAATTTGACTTTTGGAGGGCGGTATTTTTATTTTGGATAATTTTCATAAGCGGAACGAATGATTTGAATAATTTTTTCAACAACGGTTTGTGGTGAAATTACTTTTACATAATGCCCTAGAAAGAGAATATTGCGAAAAATTTCTTCTTCTTGAAAATGATAATAGTAGATAGTCATAGTGAGTTTATTATTTTGTTCATAACAATAAGTGTCATAAGAAGAAAAAAGATAAGTACACCGGTCATAAGCTTCTCTCTGGTTTAAAATTTCTAACTGAATTGGATGTGTTAATTTAATATTAGAAAGTTGTTTTTCAAAATCTATAATAAATTCATCATAATTCGGAATGACAGTTCCAATTGAAACAGAAGATAGATTTGAGAGAATTATTTTAACGGGGCGTTTGGCACTAATTGGATAGCATGAGAGGCAAAATAAATTAAATTGTGGTGAATATTCAATTTTATAGGGATATACAATTTCGTTAGAGTAAATTTTACCGGATTCACTGTGATTGGTAACAGTGAGCTGCCGATGCTGTTGGACTGCCTGGACAATTGTTTGAAAATGGGTAATAAATTGTGGAGTAATATCCAGGCAGCTTTCTGTAGAAAACTCTCGTATATCTATATAATGTTGCTGGAGGGGATAATCTTTAAAACTTATATCTTTCAATAAGGCATCAAGAAGTTTTTGCTTTAACTCTGAATTTAAAAATAAATCGGAGTTACTGGTTTGAAGTACATAGTAAAGCCAGGCTTTTTCTGCAATGCTTGCCCGAACTGGAATAGGAACTTCTCTAATGGGTTGCAGCTTGTTCTGGTCATCTTTATATAGAAGTCCTGCATTATGATTTGGAAAAACAGATTGATTTAAAACTGCATGAATAAATTCTTCAAAGGTGCTTTGAGAAGTTCCTAATAATTGATATTCCAGTTCCTCTGGAGTCAGTGCCAGTTCTTCATTAGAGATACAGCTGTTAATGTAATTTGTGAGATACATAAAATTTTTATTCTTATATTTATTAAATAGTTTCATATTGTTTTAAAGCCTCTTTCCAGTCGAATTTTAATTTTTGTGCGAGAAAAGGATTCGTTTCGGAATCAACTACTGCATAAGCACCGAAGCTTCGTATCCAGGGAATTAACTCGCATTCATCTTGAACTTCGACAGTAAAATCAATTTGTCCGTTCTCAAGTTTCGTTATTGTCCCATGACGTTTGGTTGAAATTAAATAGTTCGACCATTTTTTATAGTTTTCTGTTGGAAAAGAAAAATGTATCGTTACAATAGAGGTTGTATCATTTAGTGCAACATTCCAGATATTTTTTGTCTGTTCCTTATAAGTCTGAGTATACAAGCTGTCTAAAATATCAGGAGTTTCATCTGATTGTTCTAATTCAAAACATTCATATTTTCTAGTCACATTAAATTTTTTATCAATTTGAATATCAATAATAGATGAAATTTTGGCCATAAAAAAATTTTTTTCATCATAACTGTAACCAAAAAAGTACTGACGCCCGTATTGCTTATCAATTACCAGTTTTATTGGAAGCGAATGAAATAATAGTTCTTCGGAGTCTTGAGTTTTATAAGAATATTGTAGTACTTCTTTTTTGTGTATCGCAGTTAAAATCGTCCAGGTTACATCATCATCAATTACGGTTTGCAGGCGATGATTTTTATAAAAGAAGACCGGATTTTTTTGTTTGTAAAAAAAATCCACTTTTTCTTTAAGAAAAATAGAATTTGAATAGGCTTCAAGTGTAGATGAAAGATAAAAACCGGGTATCGTTAAAAAAGTACTATTATAAAAAAACTGAGTCATTAACTGAAGGTCGTAAAGTTCATCTGCGGTCAGGTTTAAAAAGATATCAGAAGATAAATGATATCTGATTTCTTTAGAAGAATTTGTTTTTATAAGAATACCAATGTCAGTAAGTTCGGTCAAACGTGCACGGATTTGTGGAGGCGTAAATAACTTGTCATTGTATTTAAAATCAGGAAGCAGTTGGTTTGATTTTTTTAAAATCGTTAAATTAGAGTTATAAATATTAGGGATAATTGTAAATAAGTCAGCAACAGAAATATTACCATTAAATTCAACGGAATCAATTTTGTCAGCAGGAAGTTTATAATCAAAATGTTCGTAAGGATTCTTATCATCTGCATCAATAAAGGTCTGCATAAGACAGAAATAGAAAATAATATCATCAATAACATAAGAGCAATTTTGATAAGTTTCAGCGAGATAATTTACAGGACAGCGAAATGGGTCATAGATTAGATGAAATTTTTTACCAGAAGCCGTTTCGATAACTTTTGGTTCTTGTAAGTATTCACTATTAATATAGTTTTTAATCCGTAGACAGGTATGATAAAAAGAACTGGTGCTATTAATCAGTTTTTTTTCCAAAAACTCATCTAAAGATGAAATATCATATAAATATAAGTACCGAAGAATATTACGGATTTTATTATAATGTTTGATTTCATTTTGAAAAGTATGAGTGTTTTTTGCCATAAGTTCCTCCCAGGGTATTGTAGGTTTTTTTGAACGAAGAAAAATATCGTTGTGATAAGATAAAATTATCAAATAACAAAGAAAATTTACTTGCGAATATATCTATAAAAAATATACCAAAAACATTTTAACAAATCCAGAGAGAATTATTAAGAGGAGGAACGTTAAATGGAAAAAGAGATAAGAGATAAAGAGAAAGTAGAAAGAGTTTTGGGAATTTATACAAAACTGCTGGATGGAATAACTGTAAATAAGCAGAAAGAAGCAGAAAAGTATGGGGTAGTAAACAGGAGTATTCAAAGAGATATAGATAATATACGCAGTTATCTGGCAAAAACAGATAATGAGGAAAGTGTTTATAATAATGTTTTATATGATTATAAAAGAAAAGGTTATTATTTAGAGCATATTTATGATAAAAAATTAAATAGTAAAGAAATGTTTGTCATCTGTAAAATTCTGTTAGCAAGCCGTTGTTTAACCCAAAAAGAGATGTCCGAGATTTTAAGAAAGCTGATAAAAACTTGTATTCCATTAGAGGACCAAAAATTAATTACAGAATTAATTTCTAATGAGGAATTTCATTATGTAGAACCACGACATAAAGTCATTTTTGTTGATAATATGTGGGAAATTGGACAAGCAATTCATGACCAGCATTATATAGAAATTGAGTATGAGAAAACGAAGAATGAAAAAACGATAATACGAAAGGTGAAACCGGCGGCTATTTTATTTTCTGAATATTATTTTTATATGATTTCATTTGCAACTCCAGAGCTGGAAAGAGAGAAATTTAAACGTGTTGAGGATTCTCTTTTAGTAATTTACCGTTTGGATAAAATAAAAAATTTGAAAGTATTAGAGGAAAGATTTCAGGTTCCTTATGCAGAACGATTTGAAGAAGGAGAATTTCGTAAGAGAGTTCAATTTATGCAAAATGGTCCACTTCAGAAAGTAAAATTTAAATACAATGGCAAATCTGTTGAAGAAGTATTGGATCGGATTCCAACATCCAGAGTCTTACAGGAAAATGAAGATGGGGCGATAATTGAGGCAGAAGTGTTTGGAGATGGAATTAAAATGTGGATACGAAGTCAGGGAGAGTTAATAAGTGAGGTGAGTTATAGGTAGTAAAAATAATATGTAAAAAAGATTAGCAGATGAAAACCTGGTAATCTTTTTTAACACTCTTGACAAATTCCTTTAGTTAGAATAAACTATCTTTAGGTAGAAGAGAAAACAGGAGGAATACGCGGATGTCTTTGGATGTACTTGCATTGGAATTTACCGATATGCAGCTCAAGTATTCAAAAGAAATTTCAGCGTTTTTGGATAGGGCATCAGCGTTTGGACAAGACCGGATTCTGATTTATCTATATAAAGAAAATGACCATATTCTGGTTGGAGATTTGACAAATGAACTGCAGATGTCGACCGGAAGAATTGCAAATATTTTAAAAGAGCTGGAACGAAAAGGGTATATTCTAAGAATTCAGCAAAGGGAAGATAAGAGAAAGTATGAAGTTTGCCTTACAAAAAGTGGCGAAAATTACAGCAGGGAATTGTATGCGGATATGGTTGCGAATCATAGAGCATTGATGGAACAGCTGGGTGAGACAGATGGAGAGCAGCTTCTTAAGCTTTCTGAGAAAGTATTGCGGTTTAGAAAAACAATGGTTTGTAAATAAAACAGGCTGAAAAAGCCTGTTAAAAAATCCAAAATATCTTCTACTGAAAGATAAACTATAAAGTAAAGAAATAAAAGAACAAAAAACATAAGAGAAGGGAGATTAGAGAATGACGCTCAAAGAACTTGAAATCGGCGAGAGTGCTACCATCAAAACCGTTGGTGGTTCAGGGGCACTTCGTCAGCATTTTCTTGACATGGGAATGATTCCGGGGGCAGAAGTCACAGTTGTAAAGCTTGCACCGATGGGCGACCCGATGGAACTTCAGATTCATGGATATGAACTGACACTTCGTCTGGCGGAGGCAGACCAGATTGAGATTGAGCCGATTAAAAAGAGAAGCCGTGCACACGAAGGAAAAGAGTATTTAAAACCATCGGAACATCCGGGGCTTGGTGAAGATGGAAAGTATCATTCTAAAGAAAGTGAAAATCCTCTTCCGGAAGGAACTACATTGACCTATGCATTAGTAGGAAATCAGAACTGTGGAAAAACAACTTTATTTAATCAGTTGACCGGTTCGAATCAGCATGTTGGAAATTTCCCGGGAGTTACGGTTGATAGAAAAGATGGTTCAATTAAGGGGTATTCCAATACAGATGTGACAGACCTTCCTGGAATTTACTCGATGTCTCCATATAGCAGTGAGGAAATTGTTTCACGAAATTTTGTATTAAATGAAAAGCCGAAAGCAATTATTAACATTGTGGATGCGACAAATATCCATAGAAATCTGTATTTAACGATGCAGTTACTTGAGATGGATGTGCCGATGGTCGTTGCCTTAAATATGATGGATGAAGTTCTTGGAAATCAGGGTTCCATTGATGTAAATGAAATGGAAGCTCTGCTTGGAGTTCCGGTCATTCCGATTTCGGCAGCAAAAAATGAAGGGGTCAGTGAATTAGTCGAACATGCGATTCATATTGCAAAGTATCAGGAACGTCCGCTTCGTCAGGATTTTTGTGATAAAAATGACCATGATGGTGCAGTGCACCGTTGTATTCATGCGGTGATTCATTTAATTGAGGACCATGCACAAAAAGCCGAAATTCCAGTACGATTTGCTGCAACAAAAGCAATCGAAGGTGACAATCTGATTCTGGAACAGCTGAAATTAGATGAAAATGAAATGGAAATGCTCGAACATATTGTACAGCAGATGGAGACCGAGCGAGGACTCGATCGAAGTGCGGCAATTGCAGATATGCGGTTTGACTTTATTGAACGACTGTGTGAGAAGACAGTTGTAAAACCAAAAGAGAGCAAAGAACGTATTCGAAGTGAAAAGATTGATAAGATTTTGACCGGAAAATATACTGCAATTCCATGCTTTATCGGAATTATGGTATTAGTCTTCTATCTGACCTTTAATGTAATCGGAGCATGGCTTCAGGGCATTTTGGAATTTGGCATTGATAAGATTTCAGAAGCAGTGGGCTCAGCAATGACTGCGGCGCATGTAAACAGTGCAGTGCACAGCCTTGTAATAGATGGCATTTTTAACGGTGTTGGAAGTGTATTAAGTTTCCTTCCGATTATTGTAACTTTATTTTTCTTCTTATCTTTGATGGAGGATAGCGGATACATTGCACGTGTTGCATTTGTGATGGATAAGTTGTTAAGGAAAATCGGTCTTTCCGGACGAAGTATTGTGCCAATGCTAATCGGTTTCGGATGTACCGTTCCGGCAGTTATGGCAACGAGAACACTGACAAGTGAACGGGATCGTAAAATGACGATTCTTTTAACACCATTTATGAGCTGTACGGCAAAACTCCCGATTTATGCATTTTTTGTAAGTGTATTTTTCCCAAAACAGGGCGGACTCATTATGGCAGGTTTATACTTGCTTGGCATTTTGGTTGGAATTCTGGCTGCCTGTCTTTATAAAAATACGTTATTTAAAGGCGAACCGGTACCGTTTGTAATGGAGCTTCCAAACTATCGTCTGCCGGGAGCAAAGAATGTAGGACAGCTTTTATGGGAAAAAGCGAAAGATTTCTTACAAAGAGCATTTTCGGTTATTCTGCTTGCAACAATTGTAGTTTGGTTCTTACAGAGTTTCGACTTACATTTAAATATGGTAAAAGATTCCGCAGATAGTATTCTTGCTATGGTAGCAGGATTTTTGGTTCCGATTTTCAAACCGGTTGGTCTTGGAGACTGGAAAATCTGTACTGCATTAATCAGTGGATTTATGGCAAAAGAAAGTGTGGTATCAACCTTAGAAGTGCTCTTTGCAGGCGGAATCGCAGGTGTGCTTTCTCCACTTTCCGCAGCGTCTCTTCTGGTATTTAGTCTGCTGTATACGCCATGTGTGGCGGCAATTGCGTCTATTCGTCGTGAACTTGGTGGAAAATGGGCGCTTGGAGTTGTATTCTGGCAATGTGCAGTGGCATGGATTTGTGCCCTGATTATGCATTTAATTGGACTTGGAATTGGACTTTAATAAATAAAAATGATAAATAAAAATAATAAATAAAAGCTGAAATGCTTTAAATGTCGGGGCAGAACGTCTCGGCATTTTATTATTTATTTTTATTGACTTTTGTAACGTAAGTAGTTAATATCAAGTTATAGAGTAACCGGTTACTTTTAATGAAAAAAGTGACAAAAATAACAAAAAATAAGAAGAAATAGTAGAAAGGAAAAAATTTATGAAACAGGACGTATTACATTTAAAATCCCCAGTCAACTGGATAAATGACCCAAATGGTTTTATTTATTACAAAGGAAAGTATCATTTATTTTACCAGCATTTTCCTTATGCTCCAATATGGGGAACAATGCACTGGGGTCATGCAGTAAGTAAAGATTTAGTGCATTGGGAACATGAGAAAATTGCATTATTTCCGACAAAATCTTATGACAGAAATGGTGTTTTTTCTGGAAGTGCAATTGAAAAAGATGAGAAACTTTATTTCTATTATTCAGCAGTACGCTATCTGGAACAGGATGAAGAAAATATTCATCTTTCTAAAAATGACCAGATTGAGACAAGTCAGGCGATGCTGATTTCAGAAGACGGAGAAAAGTTTGATAATTGGAACGGAAAAAAACAGATTATTCCGGTCATTCGGGATGAAGAAATTGCAGATGCCAGAGATACCAGAGACCCGAAGGTCTGGAAAGAGGATGAAAAGTATTATATGGTACTTGGAAGCACCTATCATGGAAAGCAGGCAAGAGTTTTGATTTTTGAGAGTGAAGATGGAGAAAACTGGAATTATAAATCTCAGTGTCGGAAAGAGACTTATGGTCATACGATGGAGTGTCCGGATTTATTTAAAATTCGTGAGCAGTATGTTTTTGTCGGTTCTCCAATGGGAATTCAAAATGATGGTTTGGAATATGCGAATCAGTCTGTCTGTACATTGGCAAAATTTGATGTCAAAACCGGGGAGTTAAGTTTACCGGATGAATATCAGATGGTGGACTATGGCGGTGATTTTTATGCGCCACAGAGCAATCTGGATAAAGATGGAAGAAGAGTGATGATTGCATGGATGCGTATGCCAAAACCGGTAGAATCAAAAGATGGAACACAGTGGACTGGAATGATGTGCCTTCCACGAGTAGTTGGAATCAAAAATGGACAGGTTACGTTTGAGGTGCATCCGAATGTAAAAGAAAACTTTGAAGAAATAGATTTAACCAAAGTGGTATTAAAATTAAAAGAAAAACAGCCACTTTGGATAACAACGACTTTATCAGAAGGAGAAGAATTAGAAATCGGTGGATACGAAATTCGTCTGGAGGATGGAAAAGTTGTAGGAAATCGTGAACGTGTATTTGCAGATATGGAAGGATATCATGTGGAAAATCAGACCCCGAAAGTAGGGAAATCTGCAAAACTGGATATTTTTGTGGAAGAAAATTTAATTGAAATTTTTGTCAATGATGGACAGTATGTCTTAAGTCATGTGGTTTATGGATTAGGAGATACACTGAATGGAAAGATTCAGAAGGTTCGAGTATTGAAATAAATTATGACACCGCCAGATATTTCTATGTATCTGGCGGTAGTTTATTTAAGTTCATTTAAACAATAATGTTCAGATAATTTTATAAATTCTTCAGCTACTGCAATTTGTCGTTCGGATTCTTCTTTACTGGCAATATAAAAGTCATCATAATCACTTGCATGTCTGATTTCTTCAGCCTGCCCGATTTTTCGCCCTATTTCTCTTGGAAAAATAGAAGTTTTAACATAATCTTTATTGAAATTAGCAATGGCATCTTTATGACGCTTATAGGCTTTTCCAGAAACAGCGTGTACTGCATTAATTGCATGAAAAATAGCATAATAAGCTCGGTTGTTTGCACCTTTACAATCATCTATTTCTAAGAGTACTTTTGCAGATTTTAAATCTTTTTTGGCAGTTTCTAATTGATATAAAACTAAGTCTTTTTTTGTTCCAATTTCTTGCTTATGCTGCTCCATATAAAATGACTCCTTCTCTATGAATATTAGAATAAAATGGATAATTTACAATCCATTTGTTAAAATGAGCTTCACTTTTAGCAATTGGTTTTATATCAATATTATAATCCATATTAAAATCATACGTCATATAGGAGAGTTTTTGACTGTATGCTTTAAGTTCCAAATCTGATAAATCTAATAAAATCATAATATCAATATCTGAGTCAGGTCTAAAATCACCTCTGGCGTAAGAACCATATAAAATAATTTGGCGTAAATGTGTGCCGTATATCTGCTTTATTTCATTTACATATTGTTTAATTAAATTTTGCATATTTCCTGGCATATACATTTCCCCTTTAGATTTAAATTGATATAATATAGGTTACGTTTTTATTATACCCAGATTTTCTTTTTTTTTCCAGATTTTATTTGTAAAGAAATTTTCATTTGCATTACTTAAGGAATAAGATATAATAGAATTATTAAAAGCAAAAGGGGGTTTTTAGATGATTTTGGTAGGTATTATGCTGGTTACGGACCTTATCATGGTTGCAATTGTGGCAGCAGTTTATGGTGGAAAAACAAAGTATCAAAGCGGAATGATACTTGGAATACATCTTCCAAAAGAAGTAATTTCTCAACCAGAAGTTGTAGAACTGACTCAGAAATATAAAAGAAACAGCAGATACTTTTATATTTTAAATTTAATGCTTGGCTGTGTGGTCTGCCCTCTTGGTTTTTGGTATACCTCAATTTTGATGATTGTCTGGAGTATCTGGTTTTTTGAGTTTATTTTTGGTTCTATGAAAAGCCTGTATTCGGCGCATAGAAAATTATATGAGATAAAAATAAAAAATGGCTGGGGTCAAAATCCGGCAGGTTTAGCAGAGGCTTCTGTGCCAGATGAAGATTATTATTGGAGAAAAGGCTGGTATGAGAATCCGGAAGATCCCCATTTCTGGGTGCAGGATCGCTATTCCAGTACTAATTACAGTCTTAATATCGGAAGAAAAGGTGGAAAAATTTTCCTAGCAGTGATTACGATTGGAACGTTGTCATTATTTATCTGGATGTGCGTGATGTTTGTGAGGATGGATTTTACTCCGGTGCGTCTAAAAATAGATGCCGAACATGTAAAAATTACTTCAGGATATACAGGGGCAGAATTTGATAAAGATGAAATAGAAGAGATAAAATTGATTGAAAAACTACCGGATGAAAAATTTGTCCGCACAAATGGCTCGGCAGATGGAAATCAGTGGCTTGGAAAATTCCGTGGAAGCAAGAGCGGAGCGTGCCGGATGTATGTCTGGTTAAAAGAAACGCCAATTATCGAAATTAAGACAGATAAATATACGATTTTTATTAACAGTAAAGAAGATGGTCAGACGGAGAAGTGGTATGAAAAGTTAAATTAAAAAAGCGGAGAGTCATAAAATGTAGTTTATTTATACACAAGAAAAGAAATTTACAAAACAGCAGGTACATGAAAAAATATTGACTCTACAATAGATGTAGGGTTTAATGTTTTTGGTGAAAGGAGTTGTTAGTTATGGAAAAGAATCTAACTTCCGGCAGTGTCTGGAAAAATATTGTGTATTTCTCACTGCCGTATCTGCTGTCCTATTTTCTTCAGACGCTTTATGGAATGGCAGATTTATTTATCATCGGTCAGTTTGATGGAACAGCAGGAACAACAGCGGTTTCTATTGGAAGTCAGGTTATGCACATGCTCACTGTCATGATAGTTGGTCTGGCAATGGGGGTAACAGTTTCCATTGGACAGGCAGTTGGTGCAAATAATAAGCAAAAAGCATCCAAAACAATTGGAAATACAGTTATCTTATTTATGCTTGTTTCGATTGTACTGACTTTAGTATTAGTGTTTCTGGTAAATCCGATTGTTTCTATCATGTCAACACCTCAGGAAGCAGTCGCAGGAACGAAAGTATATCTTACGATTTGTTTTATTGGAATTCCGTGTATTACTGCCTATAATATCATTAGTTCCATTTTCAGAGGACTGGGTGATTCTAAAAGCCCAATGTATTTTATTGCTGTTGCATGTGTGGCAAATATTGTTTTAGATTATGTATTTATCGGTGGAATGAATCTGGGTTCTGCGGGTGCGGCACTTGGTACTACGCTTTCTCAGGCGATCAGTGTTATCATTGCGCTGACGGTTATCTTAAAACAAAAGACCGGAATTTCTATAAAAAAATCTGATTTTGTTCCAAATCGGGAGACAATGGGAAGGATTTTAAGAATCGGTTTTCCGATTGCCATGCAGGATGGACTGATTCAGGTTGCATTTATCATTATCACAATTATTGCGAATCGAAGAGGCTTAAGTGATGCCGCTGCAGTTGGAATTGTGGAAAAAATCATCAGCTTTTTATTCCTTGTTCCATCATCGATGCTTTCAACAGTATCCGCATTATGTGCCCAGAATATTGGTGCAAAGAAACATGAACGAGCCGACCAGACTCTTCGTTATGCGATGATGATTGCAGTTGGATTTGGATGTACGGTTTCTGTTTTGATGCAGTTGATTGCACCGTCTGTTATTCAGTTGTTTTCAGGGGATAAAGAGGTGGTACTGCTTGGCAGTCAGTATATTCGTGGATATATCTGGGACTGTATTTTTGCCGGAGTGCATTTTAGTTTCAGCGGTTATTTCTGTGCTTATGGAAAATCAGAGATTTCGTTTATCCATAATGTAATTTCCATCTTTTTGGTACGTGTTCCAGGAGTTTATCTGATGTCAAAATTATTTCCGACAACTCTGTTTCCGATGGGACTTGCAACAGCCTTTGGTTCTTTAGTCTCTGTTTTTATCTGCATTGGAGCATTTTTGTGGTTCAAGAAAACAAAACGACTGGTGGCAGTACAAAATGGATAACAAGGAACTCTTTTGGATTGGTGAAGTGGATTGCGAATGTCCGCTTTACCAAAAAACCACTGCAACACAGTTTTGAACTGTTCAGCAGTGGTTTTTTTGAATTTGTTGTTATGCAATAGATTTAAGCAATAGATTTAAAAAGGACGGTTTTATATTTATAAAGTGCTTCGTATAAAATCAGTCCAATCACACCTGCGGAAATGACTTCGCCAACTCCGACTGTCAGCATCATAAATGGAATCGGAAGTGGTACGGCATAAGCATATTTTAATACGAATGGTACGATGATGGTATTGGCAACAACTGGTGGAAGCGGAGCAAGATATTTGCTTTTATTTCTAAGCATGCGTGTAAAAACGGCTCCGATTAAAGTTGCAATGCTTCCAAAGATAATATCCGGAAGAATCGCACCGCCTAAAATATTTCCGAGAAGGCATCCGATAAATAAACCTGGAATTGCCGCCGGAGTAAAGACCGGAAGGATAGTGAGGGCTTCTGCAAAACGAATCTGTACTTCGCCAAATGCGAGAGAAGCACCAAGGACAGTCAGTACGACATAGATAGCTGCAATCATGGCAGCCTGCGCTAAGAAAAGCACTTTTGAGTTTTGATTTTTCATAATATTTTTCTCCTGTAGTTTTGTTTTACGTGTGGAAGGTCACGAACACACGATTACTAAAACCCGAAAGACCTTGGTTAACAGGGGTTTCAGCGGTTGTTAGTATAGCACGGAGAAAAGAAAAAAGCAAGAATTGTCCAACTTTTGTCCAAAATGGGAAAATAAAAGCACTCTATCCGGTGGGGGATGGGGTGCTTTTTTTGAAGATATTCAATGCTCTAATAAATCGTTTTACGAAGTGCCTTATGAACTTTGCTTCGTGCTATATATTTGGTACTACTTTTCATTTTTTCTAAATTCTCTATCTCATGGTTAGATGTTTCGATAATAGCTTTACTAACATCTTCTATAAGTGAATGTTTAAAGAAATCGTCATACTTTTTAAGAGCCTCGTTCACTTTTTCCATAAGTTCTTCATTGTCCTTTTCGGTATATTGTGCATATAATTCATCATGCAATGCTTTAGCAATTAATTCTTGTAATTCAGTAGACAAGATGAAAGAAAGATATTTAATTGCTGTACTGTCATATATTTTATAATCTTCTATAGCATTTCCTAGTAAAGTTTCTACTCTTTTAAAAGAAGAATTTGTAAGAATATTTGAAAGAATATGCCCTATTTTATCATTATCTTCCAGTTTATCTAAAACTGTGTCTGTTAATCCATAAGTTTCATACAGGTTACAGTGTTCTATTTCTATATTGTCTGTATAGCCTAAGAGATATTCAAGGGAAACACTGAAAAGTTCACTGACATCAGTTAAAAATTCGATGTCTGGGGTTCGTTCTCCTTTTTCATAGTAACTGATTGCGCCACGAGAAACTTTTAATTCATTGGCTAATTGAGCTTGTGTTAATTCTGCTATTTCTCTTAATTCTCTTAATCTTTTTGAAAAGATTTCTGTTGCAAAACCCATAAAAATGCCTCCTAATATTCTATGAAAGTATAAATTTGTTGAATTATGAAAAATAAAGTTTAAAAATGTTGCACGATTTATTTTGGTATCGTATACTTGGATTGTAACAAACATAGACATACATTGCAAGGTGTCAACAAACATAGTTAAAAAGAAAGGGGTGGCTAAGATTGAGAAGTAGAAAAAAAGCAGTTGTAAATAGCACATCAAGGTTAATGGATACCGAAGAATTGAGAGAGTATACAAAACTTGGCAGAAATAGTGCTATGAAGCTAGGCGAAGAAGTTGGTGCAAAAATTAAAATTGGGCGTAGGGTTTTATGGGATAGAACAAAAATAGACCGATATTTTGACCGATTAACAGGAGTGAAGTAAATGGAGACAAAGAACAGAAACAACCAGGTATATAAAGGGAATCAGTCCGGCAAGGCTGTATTTCCATCTATCGAAAGCCTGCTGCCAGTCGGGAAAGAAAATGCAATTAGTGGCAAAGATTTGCTTAAGCTGACTGGATGCAGTTCTATAAGAGATTTGCAATGCAGAATCGCAGAAGAGAGGGAGCAAGGGGCGGTTATCTGTTCCGGCTCACAATGTGGTTACTGGAAGCCAAAGAACCGGCAGGAGATTCAAGAATTTGTTCATAATATGGACGCTAGAGCAACAAACATATTAAAGGCGGTACGTTCTGCCAAGGATGTCTTAAAGATTCCAGAGGGGCAGCAGGATTTGAAAGTAGAGAGGAGATAAGGAAAATGGGAAATGAGAGAATGTTTTCACTTGATATTGTGAATGATGATAAGTTTTTGAGTATGCCGGCAAGTGCACAGGCATTGTATTTTCATTTGGGGATGCGTGCAGGGGAATATGATTTTGTATCAAATCCGGAAGAGATTGTAAGAAAGGTAAACTGTAGCATTGATGATTTAGAAACATTGTTAAGAGTGGGCTACATTCTTTCTTTTGATGGCGAAATTATGGTTGAAATGGGGATGAACGAGTAAAAATGGGCGGTACGAAATATTTAAAAATGCCGACAGATTTTTTTGAAAATGAAGCAATTGATTTTTTGTTGAGTCAAAAGCAGGGCACGAAATACGTAACATTGTACATAATGTTGTGCTTGAAAAGCCTTAATACAAACGGAAAGTTAGTATGCCAAGTAGGTGAAATGTTAATACCTTATAATGTTGAGTGGATTCAGAAAGATTGCAAGTATTTTTCTAAAAATACGATAAAAAGCGTATTGGAGTTGTTTAAAAAGTTGGGACTTATCCGTCAAGAGGATGAAGAAACTTTGCAATTACAGCTATTATTTGAAAAATACAATGGAAAGAGGTGAAAAAAGTGGCAGAAGTAAAATGGATTAAACTGACAACAGACATGTTTGACAATCGTAAAATTAGACATTTACGCAAATTACCAGAAGGAAACAACATTGTACTTATTTGGGTGATGCTGTTGACTATGGCAGGAAAATGCAATGCCGGTGGAATGATTTTTTTGACTGAAAATATACCGTATAATTCCAAATTACTTGCGGAAGAAGTAGACTTTGAAGAAAGAGTTGTCGAGTTGGCATTGAAAGCCCTTCATGAGTTAGGAATGATTGAAACAGATGGCGATTATTTTACAATTTCAAATTGGAAAGAACACCAGAATGTTGAGGGTATGGAAAGGATTAGAGAGCAAAATAGAATTAGAAAACAGAATCAAAGAGCAAAGCAAAAACTTGCAATAGAAGAAAGTCACGTGACGTCACGTGACAGTCACGCAACAGATATAGATATAGATAAAGATATAGATATAGAAAAAGATAATACTGTATCTATAGATACAGTTCGTAGCACTAAAGTGCAACCAGTCATTGAGGAATGGAACAAATTAAACCTGCAAAAGGTAATTTCTGTTAATGCCGGAACAACCAGAAACACATTACTAAATGCCAGATTGAAAGAATATGGTTTGGAGAGAGTTCTGGAAGCAATCCGAAGCATTGACAAGAGTTCATTCTTGAAAGGGCAAAATAAAAATGGTTGGGTAGTCACGTTTGATTGGTTCTTAAAGCCTAGTAATTTTACAAAGGTCTTAGAGGGCAATTATTTAGACAAAGGAAGAGAGGTAGAACAAGATGGGGAAGATAGAAAAGGGGAAACAACTGACCAATATTATGCCAGGAAATACGGAATCTTTCAGAGTAACGGAAGTAAGTGAAGTAGATAAAAATGGCAAGTATTTCTTTCGTGCAAAGGGAGAAGTGAGCGGTTATGAAACGGCAGACTTTGTAGAAGATGAAAACAACGTAACCTTAGAAGAGAGCGAATATAGACGGCAACGCAGTGGGATGCCAGACGCTTACATGGCGAAAACTGGAAAGGATTTTGATTGGTCGGTTTATGGGGATGATGCAGGAGTGCAGACAACAAAAGATTTGTTAAATAGATTTATTATGGAGTTTAGACATCAAGAAATAGCCGGACGAGGGCTTTATATTTATTCCTGGACAAAAGGGAGTGGGAAAACACTTTTAGCCTGCTGCATTGCCAACGAAGTGATAAAAAGATATGACATTAATGTCAAATTTATTTCTATGTCGGATTACCTGCAAAAAGTGGCAGATAAAAGTGAAACAGCAAGAGAAGAAGTAAAAGCGATTCGTGAAGCAACCCTTTTGATTGTAGACGATATTGGAGCAACGACAACATACAAAGACTGGGATAGAGAAAAAATTTTAGCTTTGGTTGATTTTCGCTATAAAAGAAAACTTTTAACTATTTATACAAGCAACGTGGAAAGTCTTGAATTAAAGTGCGGTGACCGTGCAGTAGAACGCATTTACGCAGATACCTTAGATATAAAATTGCCAGAAGTAAATGTTAGACGAATGAAAGCAGACAAATATAAACAAGAAGAGATAAAAAACATGCTTGAAAAGGCGCAGGAGTTGGGAGAAGATACCGCCTTTTAAGCATGTAACAGGAATTGCACGTTTCCGGAAAAAGAAACAAGCCCCTTATAGTTTTAAATACATTATAGGGGGCGAATGTTTGAGTGTCAACAGAAAAGACCAATGAAGAACTGGTAAGGCTGATTTGTTCCGGTGTGGATGAAAATGCAAACTTAGAACAGCTCTGGAAGCAGATGGAAAGACTTGTATATAAGATTTCAAAGCAATACCAGTCGGAAACAGATGACTTGATGCAAGAGGGCTTTTTGGGATTAATTCGGGCGGTGGAACTGTACAACGAAGCCGAGGGCATACCCTTTGCAAATTATGCCGCTAAATGGATTCGGGCTTTTATGAGTAAATATACAGCAGGAGATAAGGTGGTAAAACTCCCTGTAAATGATTATTATCTTTCAAGGAAAATGTTAAAGGTGATAAGTGAGTACAAAAAGCAGGAGAACAGGCAGCCGACTAGATGCGAACTATGTCACTGGCTTGGTGTTTCCCCTAGTCAGCTAAAAAGAATTGAGTACATGGTGAACATGGACGTTTCGGCAAGTTTGAATAAACAGGTATCCGAAGAAAGCGACGATACCATTGAAGATTTATTGCAGGATTTCAACACGAATATAGAAGAAAGTGTATTGGATGAGATGCAAGGCGAGCAGTTAAAAACCATAATATGGACACTTGTGGAAACTTTAGACGAACAACAGGCGGTTACTTTAAGGGCAAGATATCAAGAAAATCTGACCTTAAAAGAATGTGGGGAACGTTTGGGTGTTACACTTGAAAGTGCAAGACGATATCAAGAGAACGGATTGAAAGAACTTAGAAAGCCAAGCAAAGCACGACAGTTAAAGCCGTTTTTGTATGACCGAATAGAAAGCGTTTCTTTGCATGGGTCCGTTTCATCGTTTAAGCATACTGGAAGCAGTTCCACAGAGCGAGCGATTTTGAAGATGGAAGAGTGGGAAGAAAGAAGAAATGGAACGATTAAATGAGTGCAGGAAAGCAAAGCTAGAAGCTGATAGGATAGCAAAGCAGATTGTGGAGCTTCAAGAAATGGGTACACCTTCATCCGAGATTAACAAATTAGGGCAGATGCTTTTACAGGAGCGCACAAGATGGTTGAAACAGTTCATGGAGATTGACCGGATATTTGGGAAGATGTCAGACGCAAACGGTATGCTTGTTTTACGGTACCGGTATATTTGGGGCAAGATGTGGAGCGAAGTACAACAGAGGTTAGGCTATGAACGTGCTCACATAAACCGCATACACAAAAGAGCCTTGAAAGAATTTGAACAGATAGCTGAAAAGGGAACGAAATAGAACTGGTATTCGATAGAGAACCACGGACGAACCACGAGAAACGAACACCGAGCGAACACCGAGAAAGTTCTTGTTAGGATAGGACTAGAATATGCTTAATTTCGCCATAGAGCGATTTAAAATGACTTAGTGGAGAAATATTCCAGAAAATAAAAGAATAGCTTAAAACGCAAAATAGAGCGTTAGAATACAATACCGTTTCCAAGTAGAGAAAATATAGTTTTATCCTGCTGCCAAAAAGCAGCAAAAACAGACCTCTTTACACTGCCAGTTGATGGCTATGTATTACTGTAAAACAAAAACCTGCATAGACTTCTACTAACTGCCGGCACAACATCCAAACAGGAGTAAAAGACTATACAGGTTTACACTAAGGATACCAAGGAAGAAAAAGACTTAATCATCACCATGTATTCTTGCTTCAAGGGAAATTATAGAATAAGTTTCCTGTAAATGCAAGCTGTATTTATTTGTTTTGGAACTTTTAACAAAAGGGTGCAACGTTTTTTAGGTTTGTTTTGGGAACGCAACGTTGTATTCGTTTCGTTTTGGAAACGTTCCAGAACTTCAAAACTGTTAGTCAAAAGTGACTAACAGCCGTTTTTCTTAGTGACAGTGTGTTCTTTGTGCACGATTCTGACCTAAGTCGGTGAAATACCTTGTCAGCCGTTTTCCTTAGGAGTAGCGTGTTCCTTGCGTAATCTTTCCAGTAAATCGTTCAGACCCTCTTTAGACGGTTGTGGTGCATCTTTTTCGGCTCTGGATGCAGAACGCACTTGATTAGTAAGCGGTGGGTTTTGGGCTTTCCATTTCTGAATGGCATTTTGCGCTGATTGCTCTGTACTTTTAGGTACATCCCTTTGAAAGTCTGAATCAATGTTTTCTGGCTGTTTTGGTAAATCTATGCCAGAGCTGACAGAACATTTCGTTAGGTCAGATGCATCCAGTGAAATCGGTCGGGTTTCCTGTGGAGCTGTAGAGTGTTCCGGATTTCCATAAAATTCTTTGTGTGTATCTTGAGTAATGGCGCATAAATCAGCACCCAAAACATGGCAGATTTTACACATATCAGCAAATGAGAATTTATCTCTATAGAGTTTGTTTCTCATGGATTGAGGTTGGATATTAAGCAGTTCAGACAACTGGTTTATAGTCAAGTTGCGCTCTGCTAATAATTGTTTAATAATTTTTGTTCCGGACATGTAACATTCTTCTTTGATGATTTTATTTTAAGCATATTATAGCAAATAAAATGCGTGTACTCAATAGTGAGTACGTAATCAAAAGTGAGTACATAACACGAAAGAGTGTACTCATAAATGAGTACATAGAAACAATAGTGTACTCATAAGTGAGTACAGATAAAATGATAGTGTACTCAAATATGAGTACGTAATCAAAAGTGAGTACGTAATCAAAAATGAGTACACAGGTTAAGAGAATGAGGTTTTCTAAGGTCGGAAAGTGCGACCTTTGGAAGAACATGCAGCAGGGGCAGGGTGTAAAAGATTTAACAGCCAGAAAGTGAAGTGGAAGTGTTCGAACGTTTTCTAAATTCTTAGAAGATGCTAAGAAATGCTAAGGTTGAGCAAGTACCGTTTTGGTACTCGAGATAACAGAAAGAATGGAACAAGAACATATTCCCATTTTGGGAATGTGCTTTGACAAAATGCCTTGCCCTGTCAAATTGGCAGTGTAGGTTAAAGGGGGATTTGTTCCAGAGTTGCGAAGTAATACACCGAGACAAAAATAGAAATACGGTTGTGACGGAAGCAACCTGCTTATTTTTGAGCGGGTTGAAATATAAAGGGAGTAACGATTTGTTACTCCATCACATAGAACGGTTTAAGCAGAATTGAGTTTCGCTCATTTTTGAGCAAAACTGTGAGTTTGAGATAATGGCAACAGAACCGGCAAGGAATACCGAAGATAAAACCAGTACCCTATTTCAAGGGAGTGAATTTGAGTTTTACTCAAAAATGAGTAAAAGTAAAGGATTACGGTATTTTACCGTATCCCTGTGCAAAGCTAACATTTGCTAACTTCCTTGTCAGTAGTTCCGGAACAGTTGACAAGGCTTTAGATATTTAAGGGTGTTTCAAATTGCACACCCCTTTACTTGCCTGGTTCATCTTTCTTTTGAATATTGGTAGCAGGGGCAGAACAGGGGAAAATAAAGGTTACCAGTGTACTTTCTGGTACGGTTGTGAGTAGAGCAGGAAAGCATAAGGGGAGTCGATAGAATCTACTCCCATGGTAGGCTATCCAAAACTCAATAACAATTCGTTACCGAGTGGAAGAGGAGCAAAGATAGAACGGTGCCCGATTCGTTCAGTATCGATACAAGTGTCTCCATTCCGGCAATACCGTCGCAATTTCCGACGGAAAAAAAGAGGGGCGTCGATAGAGGTGTTTCCATTCCGGCAACACCTATTCATCATTTCCGGCTTCACGTTCCATTCTATCGTCGATAGCTTTCTTGATGTAACCGTTGACGCTTTCACCTGCTGCTGTTGCGGCTGCTTTGATTTCGTCGTATTTTTCTTTTTGGACATCCAGAGGGATGCGCTTAAGTTTCTTTTTGGCATATTCTAAATCATATTTTGTTTTATTTGAAAGGTCAGACATAGCTTGAGTCTCCTCTTCCTTGTAAAAAATAGGTTTTTCACGTTTAGCTATTATATTTAAAATGTAATTTGTCATTTTACGGCTTTTTTTGAAGTGTTGAAGAGATTCTAGTAGTTCCTCTTTTGTACAACAAGTAGTAGGTGCTTTATTATATCCGTGATTGATTGAATCATATAAATCAATAAAATATTTTTCTCTGCCGAACATATCAAATTGATTAGAACCAGACGGAAGTTTTTCAAGTATCTCTACATGAAAAGTATCTCCCGATTCGACATCTTTTTCAATGGCGGCTGTTGGTGAATAAATATGTTGCTTGATGCGAGTATACACATTTTTTGATGCACCGATATACATTTTACCAGTTCTATTATTGATTAATGCATATACTCCAATTCCGTTGTATTCAGGAATATTAGTAAAAAAATTATTCATTATGTTTCAACTCCATAGTTTCATAAAATTCTTTTTGTGAATCACGAGTAACGGCTTTTAAATCTGCATTTAAGATGTCGCAGATATTGCGCATTTCATCAAATGAAAAGTTGTTGCGATATAGTTTATTACTCATAGATTGCGGTTTTATACCAAGTCTTTCGGCTAATTCGTTGACGTTCATATTTCTTTCAACCAATAATTGTTTAAGGATTTTTGCTCCTGCCATTATAATATTTCCTTTCGTGTACTCATTATTGATTATAATCATAATTTGTCTTTGAGTAATAGTCATATTTAAACTTCTTTCTTTTCAGAGAAGTCTAAGACTAAATCATAGCCCAAGGCAGAAAGAACTTTTTCGGCATCTTCAAAACCGAAATTTTTCTTGTTTAGCAGCTTAGTCAAGCCCTGTGGTTTGATGTTTAACCTTTCAGCGATTTCTCTTTGAGAAACTTGTTTTTCAAGCATTAGTTTTTTAATTTCTATTACAATTTGTTGATTGTTTTTATAAATAATTGACATTTTAGTATTTGCCTTTCAAGGTATTGATTTTATTTGTGCCAGATACAAACAAGCTAGTCTGTTACTCTGTCACCGGTTGGCAATATAAAAGAGCTTTCATATTCGCACCCTGCTGCTTTTGCAATTTCTTTTAATTCGGCAGGTGTAAATTTTTCACGTTTCATTTTTTGGCTAAAGGCTTGAGGGCTTGAACCGTAAAGACGTGCAAGTTCTGACACACTGATATTAAGTTTTATACAAAGTATTTTAATCTGTTCTGATACAGCCATAATTTTAAACCTCTCTTTCTTAGTGATAATTATAAACGAAAACGTTTTTAATTGCAACAAAGATATTATAAAAGTAAATGAGAATGTTTAAATAAAAGTATTGACATTATAAACAAATACGTTTATAATATAAATAGTTAAAGAACAAATTAATAAAATTCCAATAGCGAAGAGTGAAAACGATGAGGTGAAAGCGTACCGGAGACACTAACATAATACCGGACAAGGGAAAGGGAAAAAGGGAGTGCCCAAAGATGGCTAAGATTGTTTTAAGACCTGCCGGAGCTGTTGGAAGTAAAAAAAGGCATCGTCATTTTGATGATAGGCAAAAGAGGTGAAGCAAATGAGCGAAGATAAGAGATTGGATGAGGTTATCCGAGTGCGGAAACGTCCCAACAATTTTGTCATGCTTGACAAGACATTTCTGGAAGATGATAGACTGTCATTCAAGGCAAAAGGGATTTTGGCTTACCTGTTGAGTAAACCGGATAACTGGAAAGTAATTGTGGGGAATCTGGTGAAGTATTCCAAAGACGGAAAATCTGCGGTATATGCAGGATTAAAAGAGTTGAAAGAGTGCGGTTATTATGTGAAAACCCCAATACGAAGTGAGGATGGCAGACGCATTTCACGGTGGGAAAGTACCGTGTATGAAATGCCTGATTCTCTACTTTCCGATTTTCAAGAAATAGACAACGAAGAAATTGAAAATCAATATTTTGAAAACCGAGAACGTAATAATAATTATTATAATAATAAATTAAATATTAATAATAATCATGTCAGTCTGTCTGTCAGAGAAGAGGACAAGACGGACGAGACAGACGAAAAAAACAGCGTTGAAAATACTCTGGAAGTGATTCATGACAACATTGGCTATGAACAGTTAAGACAAACAAACCCAGAAGATATGGGCTTGATTGATGAGTTTGTAAATGTGATGCTTGATGCTCTTTTGTCTAAGAGCGGTGTGGTTCGGATAAATGGCGAAGAGAAACCAAGAGCACTGGTACAAAGTCAAATCATGAAAGTGGGCTATGATGATATTCTTCTTGTCTTGATGCAATTCACAAAACACAAAGAGTGCATCCAGAAGAAACGGCAATACATTTTGTCAATGCTGTATCATGCACCGATGGAGCGTAACGCACACTACACCAATCTGGTACATGCAGAATTTGGCTATTAAGCCGAGAAAGGGGAAATAAGGCATGAAATACGATTTAGCAAAGATTATGACAAGAGCATGGAGAATTTACCGTAAAGACGCAAATTTGGGTTTTTCAGAGGCATTACATAGAGCATGGTTATCGGTCAAAGCGGAAGTAGTCAACCAGGAACGAATTGAACAGAGCAAACAGCAAGCAGGGATTACAGAGGACACCAATACATGGATAGGATGGAAAAAGTTAGGTTATGAAGTGGTTCACGGTTCCAAGGCATTGTTTGGTTGCGATTTGATTTGGGGGTCAAGAGGTGACGGAGCGGTCTATAAAGCAAGATTCTTTGGACGTTCACAAGTGGAGTTGATTCCGGAAAATACATAAAAAAATCCCTTAGCGATGGGACGAGCAACACTAAGGGGTTCACCAAATAGTAAACAGTCGGTAATACAAGTAAATTCTAACATATCAAAAACCAAAAGAAAAGGAGAAATAACAAAATGAACTATGAAGTGATTGACGAAGAACAGAAAATCGCCGCCTGCCACATTGCAGACCTTACAATAGAGCAGACGGTGAGCATGTTAAAACAGTGGGAAGCAGGGGCAAAGATTGGAAGTTTAACCTTGTTCTATGACGAGCAAACAGGCTATGTGGTATTGAACAAAGATAACAAACGATATCATACACTTTTGGGAGTGACAAGGGAAATCTTAAAAGCAGACAAAAAGAATCGGGAAGAGTTAGAAAGAAAAGCTCCGGAAAGTCTGTTAGAAGAAATAACAGTTTTGAAAATAGCAGTAAGCAAAAGAGAAGTATTAGAAGAATTAGAAAAAGTCGGAAAACAGGGGGTTGAAAAACAATCCTTTGAAGTTTTAGAAGCTATCTGGAAAAAGTCCCCCGATATGTTTGGAATGGCTCAAAGCTATGCTTATGGAGTAATGCAGGGGAAACGAAAAGAACGTGCCAAAAGAAAAAAAACCTGCTGCCAAGAAGCTGTTTAGTCAATTACGAAACAAACAGGAAATAGGATAACTCCAATTATCCTATTTTCGATGAATCGTTACCGGTTCGTAATATTCAAGATATTCTACATTACTTCAATCATCCGGTTTAAGGCGCAACTTAAGCCGGATATTTTGGCAGCAGGTCAAAAAGCACAAGGCTTTTTCGGCTCCTGGTGCGGCAACACCAGAAGCAAACAGAAACAACCCAAATAGTTTAAAAAGGGTCACTTTGATTATAATTGCTTATGTGGCTCTTTTGCAAGTGAAAAATGCCGAAAAAAGGCATGGAAAGGAGCAGAGCATGGCAAAGGATAAAAGAGGGCGAAAGCTCCCGAAAGGAATAAGGCAACGTGGAAGTAAGTTTGAGGGTCGTTTCATGTATAAGGGAATGACCTATATAGTACATGCTTCGACAGTAACTAAGGTTCAAAAAGAGATAACAGAGTTGAAATATAAGTTAGAACATGGATGCTTTGTTGGTCGTGAAAAGGTCATCTTAGATGAATGGTTTAAAGTATGGCTTGAAGAATATAAAAAGAATCGTGTAAAGATTGGAACCTATACGAGTTACGAGAAGTATTACCGGTTTTGTATTCATGAAAGAATGGGAGAAATGTCTTTGACAGACATTCGAGGTGTGGACGTCCAGAAATTTTATAATGATTTGGTGAAAGACGGATATGCACTTTCAAGTATTAAAGTGGCATCCGCTGTATTAAATGGATGTTTGCGGCAAGCAATGAGGAATGGATTAATTGAACAAAATCCGGTCAGATTAGCAGAGTTGCCAAGACAGAAAGAGAAGAAAACAAGAATAGCAATGACTAAGGAGCAACAAGCACTTTTTATGGAGTATGCAAAGGAAAGCTATTTGTATAATTTTTTTGCGGTTATGCTTCGTACCGGCTTAAGACGTGGGGAAATGCAGGGATTAAAGTATTCAGACGTAGATAGAAAGAATAATGTACTGCATGTACGACGGACGTTAAAACGGATAGAGGGACAAGGCTATATAGAAGATACACCAAAGACCAGAACATCGAAAAGAGATATTCCATTGACGGCTGATATTCTTTCTTACATTGAGGTACAACGCAATTTCTGGGGGCTGAAAGTGGAGAAGATGGACAGGTATCTATTTTGTAATGAAAATGGTGAGCCTATCAGTCGGGAGCGAGTGCAGGGCGAAATAGACAGAACAATAGAACGGATTCATGCAGCAGGATATGATTTTCCACGGATAACATCGCATGTATTCCGGCATACTTTTGCAACTAGAGCAATAGAAGCAGGGATGCCACCGCAGGTATTGAAAACGATTCTTGGACATAGTTCTTTAGCTATGACAATGGATTTGTATAGCCATGTATTACCAGATGTGAAAGCAGAAGAAATGAACAAAATAGCAGACGTATTTTAGTGAGGAAGAAATGACAAAGAAATATATACATTATTATGATTCAAGAGTATATGCATTATGTTATAGAAGCATAAATACAATATATTACAATTTTGATTTCTGCCATAGTGTAGCAATCATCATAATGAAAAATAAGCAAAATATTTTGAAAGAATCTATTGCAAAATAATACTATATATGGTACTATAAAGGCAAGAAAGGAAGTGAATAGAGTGCCAAGCGTAGAGAAAATAGTGGATAAAATGAAGCGTCAACCAAATGGAATCCGACCGGAAGAAGCAGATAAAGTTTTAAAGGCTTATGGATATGAGCCAGTAAGGCAGAGAGGAAGCCATAAACAGTATTTGAATCTGAAAACAGGAGACTTGACAACAATCAAACAAGAAAATCCACTAAAAAAAGTATATGTGGTTGATATTTTAAACCGGATAGGGGAATAACTCCCCTATCTTGGGTATTAATATATATTGTGAGAGTAATAACATGAGTTGTATTGAATATGGATGGATTGTGGAAAGGAGTGGAAACAATGGAAGTAAAAGACTATATGAAATTGCCATATACAAGATTGGTGCAGGAGATTAATGACGAAAGCGGTCATTATTTCTACGGCAGAATCTTAGAATTAGATGGTTGTCAGAGTACAGGTGATACACTGGAAGAACTCTATAGTGATTTGGATGAAGTAATGGAAAGTTATTTGGAAGTGAAACTTGAAAATAATTTGCCGATTCCGTTACCGGAGCAGACAGAAAACTATAGTGGAAAATTCAATGTAAGACTTCCTAAGTCACTGCATCAGCGTTTAGCGATCGAAGCGAAAAATGAGGGCGTGAGTCTGAATCAATTAGTTCTCTACAAATTGGCACTGTAATAGATAAGCTATTGACCTTTCGAGGTTGATAGCTTTTTTTGATTTTGGACATTGTCCAAATTTTGTCCAAAATTGCACAAATGATAATAAACTAAGATAAAAAGAAAAACCCCAAAAATGCTTGATTTTAGGGGCTTTATAACAAATGATAACATATCATAAATAGTTAAAAAAGGAAGTTTTGTTTTACGTGTGGAAGGTCACGAACACACGATTACTAAAACCCGAAAGACCTTGGTTAACAGGGGTTTCAGCGGTTGTTAGTATAGCATGAGAAAATAAAAAAATCAAGGAAAGTACCAAAAAAGTACCAAATAGGAAAAGTGGCTGGAAACTTGCTTAATTTTAATTTGGTTAAAAATTTAAAGATGTGCAATGCAAATATAATGCATTGACAAAAATAGTGCAAAAGTATAATCTGATGTTAGAAAAGGGTGCTAATATGGCAACAACGAATTTTACAATGAGAATTGACGAGGCTGTTAAAGCTTAGTTTCAGGAGCTAATGAATGACGAAAAGGATTTAATAAGTTTCATGCCTGAAATGAAAGATAAGAGATGGAAAGAGCAGGATTAAAAATGAAAGTGAGGGTTTTCATATGAAAAATTATTCAGAGGACGCAAGCAAACAGTATCATATTCAGGTAGGAGAAGGCGAAGTTGGACGTTATGTGATTCTACCAGGTGACCCAAAGAGATGTAAAAAAATTGCACAGTATTTTGATAATCCGGTTCTTGTAGCTGACAACAGAGAGTATGTAACTTATACCGGAACATTAGATGGAGTAAAAGTAAGTGTAACTTCTACTGGTATCGGTGGACCGTCAGCCTCTATCGCAATGGAAGAATTATACCGCTGTGGAGCAGATACCTTTGTCCGAATCGGAACTTGTGGCGGGATGCAGACAGAAGTAAAGAGCGGTGATGTTGTCATTGCAACTGGTGCAATCCGTATGGAAGGAACAAGTAAAGAATATGCTCCAATCGAATTTCCGGCAGTCGCAGATTTAACTGTTATCAACGCATTGGTAGAAGGAGCAAAAAAAGAAGGCTGTGAATTCCATACAGGTGTGGTACAGTGTAAGGACGCATTTTACGGACAGCATGAGCCGGAGACGAAACCGGTCAGCTATGAACTGATGAATAAATGGGAAGCATGGAAACGTTTAGGATGTCTGGCTTCTGAGATGGAATCCGCAGCACTTTTTGTAGTTGCAAGTTACTTAAAAGTGCGTGCCGGCTCTTGCTTCTTAGTTATAGCAAATCAGGAAAGAGAAAAATTAGGATTGGAAAATCCGGTGGTACATGATACCGATAAAGCAATTCAGGTAGCAGTACAGGCAATACGTGAAATGATTCGTGCAGATAAAGAGAATCAGTAAGATTAACTGTTAAGGCATCAAAGACGCAGAAAATTTCTTGCAAAATAAAATGCAGGAAAGACTACAAGAGTACAGGAAAAACGAAAGGCAGGAAAAAATCATGGACAAAAAACAGATTGAAGAAATGATTGATTTGGCAGTCAGGCAGTTAGATTACTCCTATGCGCCATACTCAAACTTTCATGTAGGAGCGGCACTTCTGGCAAAAAACGGAACTTATTACACAGGATGTAACATCGAAAATGCCGGTTACACCGCAACAAACTGTGCAGAGCGCACTGCCTTTTTTAAAGCAGTCAGTGAAGGAGTAAAGGAATTTCAGGCAATCTGCATCGTAGGTGGAAAAGATGGGGTGATCACTGAATATGCAGCGCCGTGTGGTGTGTGCAGACAGGTTATGATGGAGTTTTGCAACCCTGAAACATTTCGGATTATTCTGGCGGTCAGCAAGGACAAATATGATGTCTTTACGTTAAAAGAACTTCTTCCGCTGGGATTTGGACCGGCCAATCTGGCATAACAAATAGTAAAAAATTATATGGTATATTAACATGGTTTTGTGTCGGAGCAGACAGAAAGGAATTGTTATGGAAACTTATAAGAGAGTATTTGTGATTGTTTTGGATTCACTTGGAATTGGTGCAATGCCGGATTCTGAAAAATTTGGAGATAAAGGTGTAGATACCTTCGGGCATATCTTAGATAAGATGGGAACATTGAATATTCCAAATCTCCAGAAACTCGGAATGTTAAATCTGCATAAGGGTGGTAAGATGGAAGGTGTTGGGAAACCAATCGGACGCTATATGAGAATTGGAGAAGCCAGCAACGGAAAAGATACGATGACCGGACACTGGGAAATGATGGGAATTTATACTCCGAAACCGTTTAAAACTTTTACGGAAACAGGATTTCCAAAGGAATTAATCGATGAACTCGAAAAAAGATGCCACAAGCGTGTCATCGGAAATAAGAGTGCAAGTGGAACGGAAATCATTGAGGAACTTGGAGAAGAAGAAATCAATACAGGAGCAATGATTGTATATACTTCAGCAGACTCTGTCTTGCAGATTTGCGGAAATGAAGAAACTTTTGATTTACAGAATCTATATCATTGCTGTGAAATTGCCAGGGAGTTGACCTTAAAGGATGAGTGGAGAGTCGGAAGAGTCATTGCCAGACCTTATGTCGGAAAGAAAAAGGGCGAATTTAAACGAACCAGTAATCGTCATGATTATGCTTTAAAGCCAACAGGAAAAACCGCATTAAATGCTTTAAAAGATGCAGGATTTGACGTTATCGGTGTCGGAAAAATCAATGATATCTTCTGTGGAGAAGGCATTACAAAAAGCTATCATTCTGAAAGTTCGGTACATGGCATGCAGCAGACAGTGGAAATCTGTAAAGAAGAGTTTCATGGACTTTGTTTTGTAAATTTAGTAGACTTTGACGCATTGTGGGGGCATAGGAGAAATCCGGAAGGATACGGACATGAAATTGAAAAGTTTGACGAAGGACTTGGAAATTTATTAAACGAAATGAAAGAGGATGACCTGTTGATTCTGACCGCAGACCACGGAAATGATCCGACATACACGGGAACAGACCATACGAGAGAGTATGTGCCGTTTGTTGCTTATTCTAAGAAAATGGAAGAGGGCGGAGCAATCGAAAATCAGGATACTTTTGCGGTGATCGGAGCTTCTGTTGCAGAAAACTTTGGCGTGAAAATGCCGGAAGATACGATTGGAACTTCTATTTTAAACCAGTTGAACGCAGATAAGCATTCCCCCGCTTCAAGTGCGCAGAGCACTAAGCGGCGGGTGAGGGGGGATGCTTCTGTCAGTGAGAGTTGAAAGCTCCCACTGACAGATCGCGAAGCGACTGCGTTCATGAGCAAGTAGCAAAGCGGATTGCGAATGTCCGCTTTACGTAAAAGAGATACCGGCGGAAAAATATAAAAATATAAAAAGGAAGAGACAGGCTGATTGATATCAGTAGGTCTCTTCCTTTTTGTAGAGGTTTGTATGTATTAATTTTTATAGAGGGAACAGTAACTATAACTGTTTATTTTTTGATGATTTCTTTCATTACTTCGTAAGTACCTTTGGTACGGATTTCTTCAAGACAAGTGGTAACTGCATGTTCAAATCCATCGATTGTGCTTAGATCTTCACCCCAGAATGAGGTATTTGTGCAGACTGCATGAACCAGGTCTTTTGCACTGTCATCTTTGTGTGAATAGAAAAATTCTAAGACATCAGCATCGTCTTTTACGGTGTAAGTACCGTTTTTGCGGGATGCATTCAGTCCGTCTGCAGTTAATTCCTGACCATTGTAGAACGCAATATAGAAAGCGAAAGATGCAGTGATGCATGCTGGAAGGCTTCCTCTTCTTGTAACATACTCTTTTAAAGAAGGCATAACACGTGCTCTCCATTTTGAAGTAGAGTTTAATGAAATTGCAAGCAGTGCATGGTCGATAAATGGATTTTTGAAACGTTCGGTAACGGCAGATGCAAAGTCTTCTAATTCTTCTTTTGAAAGGTCAAGAGTCGGAATGATTTCGTCATAGATGGTCTGATTCATAAAGCTGCAAATCACTTCATCTTCCATACAGTCTCTTACGATATCCTGTCCTGCGAGGTATGCACCAAGCACGAAAGAAGTATGAGCACCGTTTAAGATGCGGACTTTGCGCTGTTTGTAAGGTTTGTGATTGTCTGTAACAAGAACCGGAAGTCCTGCTGCTTTAGCAGGAAATTCTTTTTCTAAAGTTTTTGGCCCTTCGATTACCCAGAAGCCGAAAATTTCACCGGTTGTTAAAATGGCATCTTCATAACCATTTTCAGCAGTTAAAGTTTCTGCTTCGGCAGATGGATATCCAGTTACGATACGGTCTACTAAAGTAGAACAGAAAAGGTTTTCAGCCTCAATCCAGTTGATGAACTCTTCTCCAAGTTCCCACTGTTTTGCATAGTTTAAGACGCATTTTTTGAGTGCTTTTCCGTTATCTTCAATTAATTCGCAGGAAAGAATAATCAGACCTTTTCCGGATTCTTTTCCGAATTTTTGGAAACGACGGTATAAAACCTGAGTCAGTTTTCCAGGGTAGCTGGAAGCCGGAGCGTCCGTAAACTGACAGGAAGCATCATAAACGATACCTGCTTCTGTTGTATTAGAAACCACGAAACGTAACGCTTCATTGTCCGCACAGGCAAGCAGTGCTTCAAAATCGTCATAAGGGTTGATGCATCGGCTGACACAGGAAAGGATACGCTTGTTGTTTACTTTCTGTCCATCTTGAAATCCTCTTAAATATAAAGTGTAAAGCCCTTCCTGTTCATTGATAGCGGCAGCTACTTTAGAATGGGATGCAGTTGGTTTGCAGATGACAACTTTTGAGTTAAAACCTGCTTTTTCGTTCATCACATCAATAAATGCATCTGTAAAGGCACGTAAAAAGTTACCCTCTCCAAACTGAAGAACACGTTCAGGGGCATCTTCTAAGAGATACCCGTCATAATTCATTTCATGAAGGGTTTCATAGGATAATTTTTTCATCTTTTTCTTCTCTTTTCTTCTGATTATTTTATTTAAGTTCGGAAACTATAAATTAAAGGGTGACGCCCTGCTTGAAGATTGCCATGTCATGGAATCCGGCTTCTTCAGATTTGGATTTTTTTCCGGATGCGATTTCAATTACAAAATCAAAGAGTTTAGAAGAAAGAGAGTCTAAGGTTTCCCCTTCTACTAAAGTCCCACAGTTGAAATCAATCCAGTTATTTTTTTTATTTGCAAGTGTAGAGTTAGTTGCAATCTTTACAGTTGGAACCGGACTTGCAAATGGAGTTCCACGTCCTGTGGTAAATAAAACGATGTGTGCACCGGAAGCTGCAAGAGCAGTGGAGGCAACTAAATCGTTTCCGGGAGCACTTAAAAGATTTAAGCCGTGTGTACAGACTCTGTCTCCATAAGAAAGAACACCTTTTATAGGAGCACTTCCGGATTTCTGGGTACATCCAAGAGATTTATCTTCCAGAGTGGAAATTCCCCCTTTTTTATTTCCCGGAGATGGGTTTTCGTAAATGGTCTGATTGTGGCTTTTAAAATAATTTTTAAAATCGTTGATTAAGTTCACGGTCTCATCAAAAAGTTTTTCATTTTCACAACGATTCATAAGCAGGGTTTCTGCTCCAAACATTTCCGGAACTTCTGTTAAGACAGTTGTTCCGCCTTTGGAAATTAACAAGTCGGAAAATGAACCGACAGTTGGATTGGCAGTGATTCCGGAAAGTCCGTCACTTCCGCCGCATTTCATTCCGATAACCAGTTCGCTACAGCTGATGGGTTCTCGTTTGAAACTTCCTACATAGTCTGCAAGGTCTGCAATTACATCCAGTGCATCGGAAATTTCATCTTCACATTCCTGAGCAACCAGAAAACGAACGCGTTTTTCGTCGTATTCGCCGATGTATTTTTTTAATTCTTCGATGTTACTGTTTTCGCAGCCCAGTCCAAGTACCAGTACACCACCAGCATTTGGATGATTGATTAAATCAGCAAGAATCTGTCTTGTATGTTCCTGGTCGTCTCCCATTTGAGAACATCCGTAAGGGTGTGGGAAAGCAACGATTTCTTCAACGGTTCCTTTTTTATAAACCTGAGCCTGTCGTTCGACAGCAGTTGCGACATTGTTGACACAGCCAACGGTCGGGACAATCCAGATTTCATTACGAACACCGACTTTTCCGTTGCTTCTTCTATAACCATCAAAGAAACGTTCTTCGGTTTTTTTGACTTCCGGATGAATCGGCTCATAAGTGTAAGTAAGCAGGTCGCCAAGACCGGTGCGGATATTGTGTGTGTGAATCCAGGAACCGGTTGTGATGTCTTCTTTTGCAAGACCAATCTGTGAACCATATTTAATAACAGGTTCGTCTGTCTTGATATCTGTTAAGGCAAATTTGTGTCCTTGTGGGATATCTTCTGATAAAGTCACTGTCTGACTGCCGAGTTCGACAACCAGTCCTTTGGATAATGGAGCAAGAGCAACTGCTACATTATCATTGGAATGAATCTTTAAATATTTTTGCATTGGAAAATTCCTCCATTAAAAATTGTAAGAGCTTACATAAAAAATACAACGAAACGCTTTAATAGTCAATATAAAAGATGAGAAACATTAAAAAAAGCATAATTTTAGGGAAAATAGACAAAAACAGATGGGAAAGATTGTGAAAAAATTTGCGGAAAAGTGTTTGCTATTTCGGTGAAAGCGTTTTATAATTCAAAATGAAATGTAAACGCTTACCTACGCGTGCAAAAAAAGAAAAAAGAAAGGAAAATGAAACTTATGAAGAGATTAAGAAGACTGTTTGTCTGCCTGGTCTGTCTGTGCGTGATTATGAGTGCTCAAGGATGTGGCTCTATTGCAGGTGTTTCAAGTGGCAAGAGAATTATTCGTATTTCTCATGCGCAGTCTGAAACACATCCGGAACATCTTGGACTGTTAAAGTTCAAAGAATATGTTGAGGAAAATCTGGGAGATAAATATGAAGTCCAGATTTATCCAAATGAAATTTTAGGTTCTGCACAGAAAGCAATCGAACTGACACAGACCGGAGCGATTGACTTTGTAGTGGCAGGAACAGCAAACCTCGAAACATTTGCTGATGTGTATGAGATTTTCAGTATGCCATACTTATTTACATCAGAAGAAGCTTACCATGAAACCATGAACGATACTGATTACATGGAAAAGATTTATGAATCTACGGATGATGCAGGTTTTAGAGTATTGACATGGTACAATGCAGGAACAAGAAGCTTCTATGCAAAGAAACCAATCTATACACCAGATGACTTAAAGGGACTTAAGATTCGTGTACAGCAGAGTCCGGCAAGTGTTAAGATGGCAAATGCATTTGGAGCAGCAGCATCACCGATGAGCTTTGGTGAGGTATACACAGCGATTCAGCAGGGTGTCATTGACGGAGCGGAAAATAATGAGCTGGCGCTGACAAACAACAAACACGGTGAAGTCGCAAAATATTATTCTTACAACAAACATCAGATGGTACCGGATTTATTAATCGGAAATCTTAAATTTTTAAATAGTTTAAGTGATGAGGAATTCCAGGTCTTTAAAGAAGCAGCACGTCTTTCTACAGAAGTAGAAATGGAAGAATGGGATACTCAGGTTCAGGAAGCAAAAGACATTGCTCAGAATCAGATGGGTGTTGAATTTATCGACGTTGATGTACAGCAGTTTAAAGATAAAGTTGCAGGTGTACAGGAAGAAATGTTAGAAAGCAATGAAAACATCCGTGATCTGTATGACCATATTCAGGAAATTAACAAAAAGTACGAGTAGGAGGGGTACGATGGAAGCAGTAAAGAAAATCAAAAATGGGATGAATGCAGTCTTAAGTTTCTTATGTATCATTCTCTTTGCTTTTATGGTATGTGTAGGAACTTACCAGATTGTCACACGTTTTGTTTTTAATTCCCCGAGTACGGTATCAGAAGAGCTTCTGACTTATAGCTTTGCATGGATGGCATTGCTTTCTTCAGCACTGGTATTTGGAAAACGTGACCACATGAGAATGGGATTTTGGGCAGATAAGCTGACCGGAACAAAGAAAAAAGTTTTAGAATTGGTAATTGAATTAATTGTTCTTATTTTTGCAGCGAGCGTTATGGTGTACGGTGGTTCTACCATTATGAAACTTACAATGACACAGAAAACAGCTTCTCTTGGAATTCCAATGGGAATCATTTACACAGTTGTTCCGCTTAGTGGAATTGTAATTGTAATTTATGCAATTTTAAATATGATTGAACTGTGCAAGGGAAATTTAGACCAGCCGGTGGCTGAAGAAAAATAGGAGGAGTCTGATTTATGAATATAGCAATTGTATCAGGAATCATCATTTTGATTCTGCTGGTCATTATGTTAGTCGCAGGTGTACCGATTGCTGTAGCACTTGGTGTATCATCTGTATGTGCAATTCTTCCGGTTATGGATATCGACGTTGCGGTATTGACCGGTGCACAGCGAATTTTTTCAGGAATTTCAGTATTTAGTTTATTAGCAATTCCGTTTTTTATTCTTGCCGGAAATATCATGAATAAAGGTGGAATTGCCATCCGTCTGATTAACCTTGCAAAATTAATCACTGGACGAACTCCGGGTGCACTGGCTCAGACAAATGTTATCGCAAACATGCTCTTTGGAGCAATTTCCGGTTCTGGTACAGCAGCAGCTTCCGCTATGGGTTCTATTATCGGACCAATCGAAAAAGAAGAGGGATATGACCCGAACTTTTCCGCAGCGGTAAACATTGCGACAGCACCGACAGGACTTCTGATTCCGCCAAGTAATGTTATGATTACTTATTCTTTAGTAAGTGGTGGAACATCTGTAGCTGCCCTGTTTATGGCAGGATATATTCCTGGAATCTTATGGGGTCTTGCATGTATGCTTGTAATTTACATCATTGCAAAGAAAAAAGGCTATCGTGCAAAATCAACATTTACAGCAAAAGAAGCTGGAAAAGTTATTTTACAGGCTCTGCCATGTCTGCTTCTGATTGTTATTGTAATTGGTGGAATTATTGGTGGTATCTTTACAGCAACAGAAGGCTCTGTTGTAGCAGTTGTATACAGCCTTTGCCTGTCTCTGTTTGTTTATAAATCCATTACCTTAAAAGACCTCCCGAAATTATTCAAAGAGAGTGCTGAAATGACAGGTATCATTATCTTCTTAATTGGTGTATCCAGTATCATGTCATGGGTTATGGCATTTACAAATATTCCGGAAGCAGTATCAAGCGGACTTCTTGCAATTACAAATAATAAATACATTATTTTCCTGCTGATTAATATTATCCTGCTTGTAGTTGGAACATTCATGGATATGACACCGGCATGTCTGATTTTCACGCCAATCTTCCTTCCAGTCTGCAGTGCACTTGGAATGAGTACCATTCACTTTGGCATTATGTTAATCTTTAACTTATGTATCGGAACAATTACACCGCCGGTAGGAACGACGTTATTTGTCGGTGTAAAAGTTGGAAATGTAAAAATTGAGACAGTATTTAAGCAGTTGCTTATTTACTTTGCAGCGATACTTGCTGTATTATTATTAGTGACCTATATTCCACAGCTTAGTTTATGGCTGCCAAGTCTGATGGGATATGTATAAAGGGAAAGCGCTATCATTCACGCAGGCGCACGCAGTACAGTGAAAGTTAAGTGCTGTTATATTGACGCAGGATAATTGCTTCAGATACAAGGCGGAGGAATGAGGCGTAGCAGTAGCTACGGCGATTGACGACAACGCAGTAGATGAAAAATTAGACAAGTCAAGATGACAGTTGCTTAACAATTTCACTGTACAAACTACTTGTCGCTGGCAGCGGTACATAAGAGGCAGAGCCTCTAAGTACCGGCCGCTCCAAAGTGTCTGCTTGTGAAAAGATAGCTAATCAAAAGTTCCAATGGATGAAGTTACTTAGTAAAGTTCAAGTTGAATGAATGTGAAGCTTGGTTCATGTTTTTTGGTTAACCATGTTTTATATTGACTATAATGAAGTGTAGTAAAAAATAGATTGTTGATTTATTTGGACTAAATTGCATGTCAGGAGTATTTGATTGATAAAAAAGTAATGAATGGAACTTTAGAAGATATCTATTATGTACCGCAGGAGAGAACCTGTGGTGAAGCAAGAAATTTTATTTAAGGAGGCTTTTGTAATGAAAGCATTTATGGATCAAAACTTTTTACTTGAAACTCCGACCGCACAGAAGTTATTTCATGAATATGCAAGTCAGGTGCCGGTTTTAGATTATCACTGTCATATCAATCCGCAGGAAATCGCTGAGGATAGAAAATTTGAAAACATCACACAGGTATGGCTTGGTGGTGACCATTATAAATGGCGTCAGATGCGTTCTAACGGAGTAGATGAATATTACATCACTGGCGGTGCATCTGACCGTGAAAAATTTCAGAAATGGGCAGAAACTCTGGAAAAGGCAATCGGAAATCCGCTGTATCACTGGAGTCATTTAGAGCTTAGAAAATATTTCGGTTATGAAGGCTATTTAAATGGAGAAACTGCAGAAGAAGTATGGAATTTGTGTAATGCAAAACTGCAGGAGGACAGCATGTCTGTTCGCAATATTATTAAACAGTCTAATGTTACTTTGATTTGCACGACAGATGACCCGGTAGATGATTTAAAATGGCATCAGATGATTGCAAAAGATGACAGTTTTGATGTACAGGTACTTCCGGCATGGAGACCGGACAAGGCAATGAATCTGGAAAAACCGGAATATCTGGATTATGTAAAAACTCTTTCTGAAGTAAGTGAAGTAAAAATCGACAGCTTCAAGGCTTTAAAAGAAGCACTTGTAAAACGTCTGGATTATTTCCAGGCAAATGGCTGTAAAGTATCAGACCATGGTATCGAGTATGTTATGTATGCTCCGGCAGATGATGCAGAAGTCGAAAGAATTTTTGTCAAGAGACTTGCTGGTGAAGCGGTAACAAAAGAAGAAGAATTAAAATTCAAGACGGCATATTTACAGTTCATGGCAGAAGAATATTATAACAGAGACTGGGTAATGCAGCTTCATTATGGATGCAAACGTGATAACAACACACCACGTTATAAGCAGTTAGGTCCGGATACAGGATATGATTGCATTAACAACTATGCACCAAGTTCTGAAACGGCAGATTTCTTAAATTCTTTAAATGTAGCAGATAAGATGCCGAAAGTGATTTTATATTCTTTAAATCCGAATGATAATGCAGCAATCGGAACAATTTTAGGATGTTTTCAGGACAGCAGTGCAATTGGTAAAATTCAGCAGGGTAGTGCATGGTGGTTTAATGACCATAAAACAGGAATGATTGAACAGATGACTTCTCTTGCAAATTTAGGTCTGTTAAGCAACTTCATCGGTATGCTGACTGACTCAAGAAGTTTCCTGTCCTATACAAGACATGAATATTTCCGAAGAATTATGTGTAATTTAATCGGCGGATGGGTAGAAAACGGAGAATATCCGGCTGACTACAAAGCATTAGAGAAAATTGTAAAGGGAATTTCTTATAACAATGCGGTTCGCTATTTTGGATTTGACTTATAAGAAAAACAGGCTTATTATTAATAGAAATACTTTTTGTGAACGCAGATAAGCATTCTCCCGTTTTAAATGTACGGGACACGAAACAGTGGGTAAGGGGGATGTTTATGTCAGTGAGAACCTTTCGCTCTCACTGACAGGTCGCAAAGCGACTGCGTTCATAAGCAAGTTGCGAAGGGGATTGTAAATGTCCGCTTTACAGCAAAGAGGCATGGATTTTAAATCTGAAAATCCATGCCTCTTTAAAGAATCAGAATGATAGAAAGATGAGGAAACAAAGACATTAACATTTACGATATAGCCAGAATTTCCGGTGTGTCAATCGCAACAGTTTCAAGGGTGGTAAACGGAAGCCAGAAAGTCAGTGAAAAGACCAGACAGAAAGTAATGGATGTGATAAAAGCAGAGGGCTATACGCCAAATATATTTGCGAGAGGACTTGGACTTGATTCAATGAAAACGATTGGAATTATGTGTCCAAACATTGCAGATAACTACATGGCAAGAGCAATTTCTCACCTGGAACAAAATTTTCATGAATATGGATATGACTGTATTCTTGGATGCAGTGGACACACAAGAGAAGCAAAAGAAAATTATGTAAAATTGTTATTATCTAAGAGAATCGATGCGCTTGTTATGATTGGTTCTACTTATGGTGGAAACGGAGTAGAAGAAAAGGAGACGGCTTATATTAAAAATGCGTCGAAACAGGCACCGGTCTTTTTGATTAACAGCTGGATTGAGGGAGAAAATATTTATTGTTCGAATGCAGATGATTTCTCTGCTGCTTATGAAGTGACCAGCGCATTGATTCGCCGTGGAAAGAAACGGATTTTATTTTTGTATGATTCGGAGACTTTCAGTGCAAAGCAGAAGATGGAGGGCTACGAAAGGGCGCTTTCCGATGCCGGCTATCCGGTACTTGGAGATTTGAAGTTCCATACCAAAAACGAAATTCATTATGCAAGAGATTTGATGCTTGCGTATAAGAATCTGGAGTTTGACAGTGTATTTGCAGTAGAAGACGGGCTTGCTGTGGCTGCTTTAAAGTATGCAAAGGTAAAAGGAATTTCGGTACCGGAAGAACTTTCTGTGGTTGGATATAATAACTCACCGCTTTCTGTAAGCTGTGAGCCAGAACTGACTTCTGTAGACAGCCGGATTGAACAGCAGTGTTACATAGCGGTGGAAAACATTGTAAAAGTGTTAGAGGGAAATACAGAAGTTTCACACCGTACCATTGTGCCGTGTGAAATCGTTAAGCGTTGTACGACAGATTTCTGATTCATTTTTGTAAAAAAAGATTAAAAAAGAACGCTTGACAAATTAAAACACAATGCTATAATTGACTCATCAATAAGAAAATACGTTGACGAGACGAGTAAGATGTGGAAACGTTTCAGAGAGAGGCAGCCGGAGCTTCCGGTGCTGGAACTGCCTTAGCGGGAACCATCCGAAAACTACCTCTGAGTGACCCCAATCCGGTCCGGTGATTCCGTTATCATCAAAATGAAGTGGTTTGAAAATCAGTGTAACAGCTGATTTGTTTAGATGAAAAGCAAAAAGGGTGGAACCGCGGGTAATGTCTTTGCTCGTCCCTTGCATGAGAATGCAGGGATGGACAAGGGCTTTTTTTATTCCATAAAAATCTCTGCGAAATAGATAATGATATTGATAAATGTAAATGTACTTTTGGAAAGTATTCTGCAAGAGCAAGGGAAAGAAAGATTCTAAGAGTGCATAAATAAAAAACAGGAGGAAAAAAGTTATGGTTATCACATTAAAAGATGGTTCTAAAAAAGAGTATGAAGAAGCAAAATCTGTAATCGACATCGCTTATGATATCAGCGAAGGTCTTGCACGTGCAGCTTGTGCCGGAGAAGTGGACGGAGAGGTTGTAGACCTGCGTACTGTTGTAGATAAAGACTGTGAAGTAAATATTTTAACAGCAAAAGATGAGAAGGGTCTTGCAGCACTGCGTCATACGGCATCCCATGTATTAGCAGAAGCTGTACAGAAATTATATCCGGATGCAAAAGTTGCAATCGGACCTTCTATTGATACAGGTTTTTATTATGATTTTGAGTGTCAGCCATTCTCAAGAGAAGCGCTCGATGAAATTGAAAAAGAAATGAAAAAAATCATCAAAAAAGGTGCAAAGATTGAGCGTTTCACAAAGACAAGAGAAGAAGCAATCGCATTTTTTAAAGAAAAAAATGAGCCTTATAAAGTAGAATTAATCGAGGATCTTCCGGAAGGAGAAGAAATCAGCTTCTATTCTCAGGGAGACTGGGTTGATCTATGTGCAGGTCCTCATCTGATGAGTACAAAGGGCGTAAAAGCATTTAAACTGCTCTCATCTTCAGGTGCTTATTGGAGAGGAAGCGAGAAGAATCAGATGCTGACTCGTGTATACGGAACTGCTTACGGAAGCAAGGATGAATTAAAAGAGCATCTGGAACAGCTTGAAGAAGCAAAGAAGAGAGACCACAACAAACTGGGTCGTGAAATGAAATTGTTTACAACAGTTGATGTAATCGGACAGGGTCTTCCACTGATTATGCCAAATGGTGTCATTATCATGCAGGAACTTCAGCGCTGGATTGAAGATGAAGAGACAAAACGTGGTTATGTCCGCACAAAAACTCCGCTGATGGCAAAGAGTGATCTGTATAAAATTTCCGGTCACTGGGATCACTATAAAGATGGAATGTTTGTATTAGGTGATGAAGAAACAGATAAAGAAGTATTCGCACTTCGTCCGATGACCTGTCCGTTCCAGTACTATGTATACAAAGCAGAACAGCACAGTTATCGTGATCTTCCACTCCGTTATGGTGAAACTTCTACTCTGTTCCGTAACGAAGATTCCGGTGAAATGCATGGTCTGACACGTGTTCGTCAGTTTACAATTTCTGAAGGGCATCTGATTGTAAGACCAGACCAGATGGTAAAAGAATTTAAAGATTGTATTGCACTGGCTCAGTACTGTTTACAGGTACTTGGTGTAGAAGAAGATGTAACTTATCATCTGTCAAAATGGGATCCGGAAGACAAAGAAAAATACATCGGCGAGCCGGAAGTTTGGAATGAAACAGAAGAACACATCCGTAATATGTTACAGGAATTAAATATTCCATTCGTAGAGGATGTAGGAGAAGCTGCATTCTATGGTCCAAAAGTCGATATCAATGCAAAGAACGTTTACGGAAAAGAAGATACTATGATTACGATTCAGTGGGATGCACTGCTTGCTGAACAGTTTGATATGTACTATATTGATGAAAATGGTGAGAAGAAACGTCCTTGCATTATCCATCGTACATCTGTGGGATGTTACGAAAGAACTTTGGCATGGTTAATTGAAAAATATGCCGGCATGTTCCCGACTTGGTTATGTCCGGAACAGGTGCGTGTGATTCCGATTTCTGAAAAATTCCATGACTATGCTGCAAAAGTAGAAGCAGAGTTAAAGGAAAATGGTATCCGTTGTTCCGTAGACCAGCGTTCTGAAAAGATGGGATATAAGATTCGTGAAGCTCGTCTTGCAAGAGTACCATATATGCTGGTAGTCGGAGCAAAAGAAGAGGAAGAAAACAAGGTATCTGTAAGAAGTCGTTACCTTGGAGATGAAGGTGCAAAAGATTTAGCAGATTTCATCGGTGCAATTAAGGAAGAAATTAAAAATAAAACAATTCGTAAAATTGAAGTAGAGAACTAAATATAGGTTTTAGAAATTAAGAAGAGAAAGGCATTTATTTGTTGAAAGGCAGATAAATGTCTTTTTCATTTTATTAAAATTTAAAATCTTCTATTGACAAATACCTCGTGGGGGTATATAGTGAAGATACCCACAGGGGGTATTTGAAATTAAAAAGTCCTATAGTTGTACAATGTGAACTACCACACGTCATAAAGGCATGTGGTTTTACGGCGATAGAAACTTATAAAGGAGCGTGTATGTAGATGTCTGAAGAAAAGAGAGGCTGTTGTTGTGGCAAAAAGACAACAATGCGTTCGGAAGAGGAACGAAAAAAATTAATCAACCGTCTAAGCAGAATTGAGGGACAGATTCGTGGAATCAAGGGAATGTTGGAAAATGATGCGTATTGTAATGATATTCTGGTACAGTCAGTAGCAGCGAGCGCAGCAATCAATGCATTTAACAAGGAACTGCTTGCAAGCCACATTCATTCCTGTGTGGTCAGAGATATTCGGGAAGGAAAAGACGAAGTAGTGGATGAATTAGTAGCTACTTTGCAAAAACTAATGAAGTAAAAATTACAAACTGTAAATTAGAAATGAAAAATAGAGAGAGGAGTTGAAAAAAGTTATGGAACAGTATACGGTAACCGGAATGAGCTGTGCAGCTTGCAGTGCCAGAGTCGAAAAAGCGGTTTCCAAAGTACCAGGTGTTACTTCCTGTTCAGTCAGTTTATTGACAAATTCGATGGGAGTAGAGGGAAGTGCAGACCCGGCAAGTATTATTTCAGCAGTGGAAGCGGCTGGGTATGGTGCATCTGTAAAAGGAGCAGATAAAAAGGCGAACACGCTGGCAGCAGATGAGGCAGCGCTGGAAGATAAAGAGACGCCGGTTTTAAAGAGACGTCTGATTGCATCGGTTGGATTTTTGTTGGTATTGATGTATTTTTCCATGGGACACATGATGTGGGGCTGGCCTTTACCGGCATGGTTTCAGGACAACCACATTGCAATGGGAATTGTGCAGATGATTCTGGCGGCAATTGTCATGGTGATTAACCAGAAATTTTTTATTAGCGGATTTAAGAGTTTATGGCACAGAGCTCCAAATATGGATACGCTTGTGGCAATGGGTTCGATGGCATCGTTTGTATGGAGTGTCTATGTACTGCTTGCAATGACAAGAGCGCAGGTAGACGGAAATATGGATGCCGTTATGAAGTATATGATGGATTTTTATTTTGAATCCGCAGCGATGATTCTGACCCTGATTACAGTCGGAAAAATGTTAGAAGCAAAATCAAAGGGTCGGACAACGGATGCATTAAAGAGTCTGATGAAACTTGTACCGAAAACAGCCGTGCTTGTAAGAGATGGAAAAGAAGTAACGGTTTCTATCGACCGGGTACAGAAAGGTGATATTTTCGTTGTTCGTCCGGGAGAAAATATTCCGGTTGATGGAAGAATTTTAGAGGGTCACAGTGCAGTCAATGAATCCGCACTGACCGGAGAAAGTATTCCGGTCGATAAAGAAACAGGAGATTTGGTTTCTGCGGCAACCATCAATCAGTCAGGATTTATTAAATGTGAGGCAACCAGAGTTGGCGAAGATACAACCTTGTCTCAGATTATCAAGATGGTGAGTGATGCGGCAGCGACAAAAGCACCGATTGCAAAGATTGCAGATAAGGTTTCCGGTGTGTTTGTTCCGGCAGTTATTACGATTGCTGTGATTACAACCATTGTCTGGTTGCTTGCAGGACAGAGTGTGGGATATGCGTTGGCACGAGGTATCTCCGTGCTGGTTATCAGTTGTCCATGTGCACTTGGGCTTGCAACTCCGGTTGCAATCATGGTAGGAAATGGAATAGGTGCAAAAAACGGTATTTTATTTAAGACAGCGGTTTCTCTCGAGGAAACAGGTCGTGTGCAGATTGTGGCACTGGATAAAACCGGAACAATTACAAGTGGAGAGCCAAAGGTAACAGATATTTATCCGGCAGATGGAGAAAATGAAGAAAGTCTGTTAAGAGAAGCGGCAATTCTGGAACAAAAAAGTGAGCATCCGCTTGCAAAAGCGATTTTGGAAAAGGTGAAAGAAAAGAAATGGATGCTTGAAGAGGCAGAGGAATTTGAGGCACTCCCGGGAAATGGTTTAAAGGCATCTTATAATAAGAAAGAACTGCTTGGTGGAAGCATGAAATTTATGCAGGAGCAGATTGGAATTTCCGAGGAAATGCAGAAACAGGCACAGCATTTTGCAAAAGAAGGAAAAACACCGCTGTTCTTTGCAAAAGAACAAAAATTACTTGGAATGATTGCCGTGGCAGATACCATAAAAGAGGACAGTCCAAGAGCAGTTAAAGAATTACAGAATATGGGAATCCGTGTGGTAATGTTGACCGGAGATAACGAGCGGACAGCAAGAGCAATCGGGGCACAGGCTGGTGTGGATGAAGTTATTGCAGGTGTGCTTCCGGATGGAAAAGAAAGTGTGATCCGTAAGTTAAAACAAAAAGGAAAAGTGGCAATGGTCGGCGATGGAATCAATGATGCTCCGGCACTGACAAGAGCAGATATCGGAATTGCGATTGGAGCAGGAACGGATATTGCAATTGATGCAGCCGATGTGGTACTGATGAAGAGTCGGTTAAGTGATGTTCCGGCAGCAGTGAGACTCAGCCGTGCAACTTTGAAAAATATCCATGAGAATCTGTTTTGGGCATTTTTCTACAATGTAATTGGAATACCGCTTGCAGCAGGTGTCTGGATTCCGATTTTTGGCTGGACCTTAAATCCGATGTTTGGAGCATTTGCAATGAGTCTTTCCAGTTTCTGTGTCGTATCAAATGCATTGAGATTGAATTTATTTAAGGTAAAAGACGCGAAAAAAGATAAGAAATTAAAAAATGAAGTCAGCGTATCCGAACTTTCTCTGACACAGACAGATGGTGAAACAAAGACTTTGAAAATCAAGGGTATGATGTGTGGTCATTGCGAAGCAAGAGTCAAACAGGTATTAGAAAGCCTTGAGGGAGTGGAAGAGGCAAAAGTAAGCCATGAAGCCGGAACTGCGGTAGTTATTTTAAGTGCACCGGTGGATGAGAAACTCATGAAACAAAATGTGGAGAAAGAGGGCTATAAAGTCCTTTCAATCAAATAAAAAATAAGAGAGGTATAAAGCTATGGTAAAAACAACACTTGGAATCGATGGAATGATGTGTGGAATGTGCGAAAGCCACATGAATGATGCAATTCGCAATAACTTTGATGTAAAAAAGGTAACATCTTCTCACAGTAAAAAACAGACCGAAGTGATTTCAGAAGAAGCATTAGATGAAGGAAAGTTAAAAGAAGTAGTAGAAAAGACTGGCTATCAGTTGACTTCTGTAGAAACAGAACCGTATGAAAAGAAGGGATTTTCTCTGTTTCACAGATAAGAAAATAGTAGGAACTGTTTTTAAGAAAAACGATAGAAAGGACGTTGTGGAGAGCAGCGTCCTTTTTTCTTTTGGCTTAAGTAAGAAGAACATTGATTTTCCTTTAACACAAGATTATAATAAAAAATAACGAAATTTTGAGACGACAAAAAGGAGAAAACGAGTATGATAGCAGATAAAATGAAAGCACTTGTAAAAAACAGCTCAGCAATTCGTGCCATGTTTGAAGAAGGAAAAATAATGGCAGCAAAATACGGGGCAGAAAACGTATATGATTTCAGCCTTGGAAATCCAAATGTGCCGGCACCGGTTCAGGTAAAAGAGGCAATTATCGAGGAAGCAGAGAAAGAAGACCCGATTGTACTGCACGGATATATGAGCAATGCAGGATATGAGGATGTGCGTCAGGCAGTAGCGGAATCCATCAATAAAAAATTTGATACTGCGTTTTCTGCAAAAAATATTATTATGACAGTTGGAGCAGCAGGTGGTTTAAATGTAATCTTAAAGACATTATTAAACCCAGGAGATGAGGTCATTGCAATTGCTCCATATTTTGGAGAATACAACAGCTATGTTTCAAACTTTGATGGAAAACTGGTTGTGGTAAGCCCGAATACCGAGACTTTCCAGCCAAATCTTACAGAACTTGAAGAAAAACTGACTGCAAGAACAAAGGCTGTCATTGTAAATTCACCGAATAACCCGACTGGAGTTATCTATTCTGAAGAAACCATTCAGGCAATGGCAGAAATTCTTCGTAAGAAACAAAAAGAATTTGGTACAGATATCTATCTGATTTCCGATGAACCGTATCGAGAGCTGGCTTATGATGGAGCAGAAGTGCCGTATTTGACAAAATATTATGAAAATGCTATCATTGGTTATTCCTTTAGTAAGTCGTTGTCTCTTCCAGGCGAGAGAATTGGTTATCTTGTTATTCCGGATGAGGCAGCGGATTCAGAGGATGTTATTTCTGCCGCAGGTACTGCGACACGTATTTTAGGCTATGTCAATGCCCCGTCTCTGATGCAGAAAGCAGTTGCGAAATGTTTGGATGCACAGGCAGATGTGCCATATTATGACAGAAACAGGGAAGATTTATATAATGGTTTAAAAGAGATGGGATTTGAATGTATCAAACCGCAGGGAGCATTTTATTTATTTATGAAATCTCCGGTTGCAGATGAAAAGGTATTCTGCGAAGCTGCAAAGAAACAGCACATTTTGATTGTTCCGGGTTCTTCTTTTGCCTGCCCTGGATACGTGCGTATTGCTTACTGCGTAGCACATGAAACGATTATTAATTCCATGCCTGGATTCAAGGCACTTGCCGAAGAATTTTTAGGCTAGTGTACTGTATCGTTGATAGGTACACTAAAAAGAATGCGTTTGTAACTTCTGTAAAAAAGAGAGTACAAATGCATTTGGGAAAGTTACAGGAGGAAAGAATGGAGTCAATTGTACATTGGTTTGCCGCAAATATGCCGTCTTTTTTATCACCGGAGGTTGCCGTTTTTCTTGTTTCGATGGTGCCGATTCTGGAACTTCGAGGAGGACTGCTCTTAGCAACACTTTTAAAGATTCCGATGACGCAGGCGATTGTAATCTGTATAATTGGAAATTTAATTCCGATACCGTTTATTCTGCTTTTCATCAAACAGATTTTTAAATGGTTAAAGAAAACAAAATTGTTTTGTCCGCTTATTGAAAAACTGGAAAGAAGAGCG
>UMFT01011674.1_pt1 | contig 49787 bp, 38 predicted proteins | sample 1965081 | NCBI WGS metagenome assembly UMFT01 (sample SAMEA4836053, study PRJEB28245) | human gut metagenome | biome: gut microbiome; material: fecal sample | place: Denmark | collected 2008
ACGATGACCGTTCAGTTTTCTGTAACCTTTTCTTCTCTTTTTGTGGAATACGAGTACTTTGTCGCCTTTTACCAGCGGAGAAACTACTTCACAAACTACTTTAGCACCATCAACAGTAGGAGCACCTACAGTTACTGTTCCATTGTTGTCTACCAACAAAACTTTTTCAAACTCAACAGTTTTTCCGCTTTCTGCATCCTGAATGTGGTGTACAAACAGCTTTTTGCCTTCTTCAGCTTTGAACTGCTGACCGTTAATTTCTACAATTACGTACATGTTATTTTTATATTAAACGGGTTTTCTCCGTAAGGTGGACATCATCTCTGAAGTCTCTTTTCGACCTCCACGGACTAAATCGGGCACAAAATTACTGATATTATTTTGAACTTCAAAAACTTTCTGCTCTTTTTTTATTCAAATCATATACTCATCTTTTTAGTATCGCCTATCTGAGGTAGGCAATTGTTGCAAGTAATGTGATGAATAAGGTTGCCGCCAATAGCATAATCAATGCACAATAGCAGAACATGACGGTAGTTCGTTTGAAGCTTTTCCACCATGACAGGTTGAACAGCTGCCGATAGTCCCATACGAACAGGAGGAAGATGGCTTCATAGCTCAAATCGAAGATGTCATTCAGGTGGGCTTCCCGGGTGAAAGGCAGGATGAGAAGGGATATCCAGAGTATCTGACAGGCAATATATACCTGTGCAAAGAATTGTTCGGTCAGGTTAAACCGATGACCGACAAGAGATTTGCGGAAACTCCATCGGCTTGCCAATGTGAAAACCGGTAGTAAAAGCAGTATACTGAAAGCTTTATTTCCATGAATCCAACTTCTCATTAAATTGTAAACGGCTGAAATATATTTGTTTTCGCTTAGGAAGTTCTCTTTATATTCGTCTAATGCTACACCGACAGCTATACCGGCCTCTGTTAAATCGTCAACAATGTCATCGTTGTCGTCGGTTGCGGTTCTTGTATTATCCGGCTTGTCTTTCAATTTTACGTTTATTTTATCTTCCATGGTGATGTCGGTATCCGCTATTCGGGCGCTGTCGGCATAGAGCAGACTTTGTCCCAAATATATCCGGGCACTGTCTTTGATGGCATATTCTTTCTGCTCTTTGATATTGTCTATCAGTTGTTCGTATGTGGGAGTTTCTTTGTATTCTTTATCTCTGTTTTTCAGTGCCTCCGGGTCTATCAGCTGGACAAACATGATATAAAGGGCAGCCAGTACAAACAGGCTTTGGAATGGTTTGAAGTAATGCACTCGTTTTCCATCTATATAATCTCTTATCATATATCCGGGACGGTAGAGAAATTCCAGCAGGTTGCGGCTGAATCCATTATCGATATTGAAAAATCCGCTTAATATGTTTTGGAAGGCGTTGCGAATAGTGAAGCGTGGCGTATTTTGTGTCTGTCCGCAATCGGGACAGAAGTTACCTTGAAACGTCTTTCTGCAGTTCTTGCATGTGTGGGGTTGTTGGTCTTTGGGCAGTTCTTTCTTCCCTCTGATTTGTTTTTGATGAAGAAGCCGGTAATAGATGAGGGCTTTATGGGGCACCAACCGCTGAAGAAGGGGAGGTGTGGTCTCCTTGTTTATCAGCGGCAGCAGGGTGAGGTCGGGCAGAATCTGCCGGTGTCGGTATTCGGCAAGTTCTTCGCGCGTGGTCATGCCGTTCAGTACGCCTACGAAGTCTACTCCGGCTAATAGGGCGGTTTGTGCGTCGATGATGCTGTCACCTATATATAATGTGTCTTTTTTCTTGCGATGCAGGCAGCGTAGTGCTTTCAGAAGTCCTTGAGGGCTTGGCTTTGCCTTTTTCACATCCTCTCCGCCGATGATGATGTCGAAGAATTTGTTTGGGAAATGCTGGTCCACCATTTCATGGATGCGGTAGCGATATTTGGTGGAGATGATACCAATTTGGGCTCCTCTCTTTTTCAGGGCTTTCAGCACTGCAACGGTTTCGGGGAAGAACTTGGTATTGGCGGTCATATGTATGTCCGCTTCTTTCACATATTCTTTTTTATAGGAGATGAGTGTATTTTTGTCGGTGATGCCGGTCAGGATGCTGAATGAGTCTTCAAGTGTTTTTCCGATGGTGCGTTTGATACTTTCATCGGTTACATCGGTGTGTCCGTGGCGTGTTAACACATTGCGGAAGCAAATTACGATTCCACGTGATGAGTCGGCCAAAGTATAGTCGAAGTCAAATAAATAAGTCTTGTATTCCATTTTGCGCTTTTCAGGCAAAGATATGGAATTAATAGATGAATTTTAAAATTTTTCGGAGGAAATAATTGTTTATTTTATACCGGATACCCGACCGCCTGAAAGCCAGTGCTTGCGATAATACTCTTCATTCAGGCTACTGACAATCACTCCGCGACTGGTACTTGCATGGATAAATTTATTATCTTTCAGGTAGACTCCCACGTGGCTGGCAGTTCTTTTCTTGCGTCCGTTGTGGAAAAACACCAAGTCTCCTTCGCGTAGTTTGCTTTTGCTTACCTTACGGCAGTTTTTGGTACGCTGGTCGTCAGAGTTGCGTTCCAACTTCTTGCGATAGACTTTTTTGTATAAATGCGAAGTCAATCCCGAACAGTCTATGCCTCTTTTATTGTTGCCTCCTCCTCGATAGGGAACTCCCAACCACTTTGCTGATTCTACATACAACCGATGGTTATCTTTCATGTCTATATCTATGTTTAGACGTATAGAGGCACGTGCCAGTTCTTTGTAGTTATAGCTTGGGGCAGATGTGCCACATGAAGCCAGTAGTACGGCTAGTATGTTCAGTATCAGCAAATGGGGGAGGAGTTTCTTCATTGTTCTATTCTTCTTTTATATTAAAATAGTCTTCCAATTCTTTTTCGGCAGAGTAATCGTGATTATCAATGTCACGAATAATCTTTCCGTTTTCAAGTAATGCGATGCGTGGACAGATATCGACTGTATGATTCAGGTTATGACTTGAAATCAGAATAGTCGCTCCGGTTTCTTCATGGTAGGCTTTCAGGATATGTTTGATTACCGATTGTGAAGTGGGATCGAGAAAATTAAACGGTTCATCCAATATCAATACTTGCGGTTGATGCAACATCGCGGAGATAATACCTATTTTCTGCTTGTTGCCTGCCGAGTAGTTGCGGATAAGTTTCTTCTGTCCGATCACTTCTCCATTCATAAAGCGGTTGAACTTACTAATCCGTTCATCTACTTCATCTTTTTTCAGACCATACATTTTCCCTACGAAATGGAAATATTCTTCGGGAGTGAGATAATCAATCAGAAAACTGTCATCGATAAATGCTCCGGTCACGTTTTTCCATTCTTCACTCTTGCTCACATTGAAATTGCCGATGCATATGCTTCCGCTGTCTGCTTTCAGCAAGTCCAGTATCAGTCGGAACAGGGTTGTTTTTCCGGCACCGTTGTTGCCTACCAAGCCCAGCATGTCACCGCTTTGGATGGTATAGTTTTCTATATCTGCGGCTACTTTCGCTCCGAAGTTCTTTTTAAGTTGCTCTATTGTGATATTCATATATTATTTATTTTATCGGGAGTCACGAAAACCTTCCATATTGTCATAGCGGCGTTTCATGAAACGGTTATAGATATTCTTTATCCAAATGGTATGGGTTATAGTCAATGTCAGTCCTATGAGCATCATGATGATAAATGCCGTGTTCTGCTCCAAGAAAGTGGTCAATGCAGAGTTGACTATCAGTGGCATGAAGAGGGCACATGAAATAAGGAAGCTTTGGAATAGCGAACTGCCTCTGTTGCTGCGCATTACATTGGCGTTCAGTGGGAGCGTTTTCTTATTGTAGACTGCCAGTTGGAGCAGGGTAAAGAATACCGCTCCTACGGTGAAGAGCAGATAAGATACCGCCATCAAGGGGGATATTTTCCCCCGGATGATTGGGATAATCATGATGAGGGAAGGAATCAACAGAATCAGGCAGTTCAAATAGTATTTAGCCCGTAACAAATTGTATATGGATTCTTTGCGGCTCATCAGACCATCCAGATAATTCCCTTCGAAACACATCACTTGTCCCAATGTCATGACGGGCAGGATGGCAAAATTGTAGATGCAGATAAAATTGGTCATTCTGTCGTAGACATCGGTGAAGGCAAGCACGCATGAGAAAGCAATCATGATGATAAATCCCATGCGGAACTGTGTCTTTACTGTTTTGTTGCGGAGATACAACTTCAGTTCCAAACGAATGTATTCGCCTATCTCACCATAACGGTCCAGAAATTTATATTCTGATACGTGTTTTATCTTCGTATCTTCCACCTTGGATATTTCGCTATAGAGCAAACGAATTTGCAAAGTACGGTTGATGAATATCATTAGCAGGATAAGGATAATGACACTCAGATAGGCCGGCAGACTTCCTTCGATAAATCCTTCTCCCAGATTCATGGTGAAAGTGCTGATGGGATTGCCTTCGGGAATGAATTCAGCTATGGCCAGCAGACTATATACAGCCAACGGAAGCAATAAGTACACGGTCTTTTCGTTGAGCAGCATCTTGCATAACAGATACCAATAATTGTTCAATATCATGAGTAACCATATACCTGTCAGGTAGCATATTATTCCGGTCATTCCATAAAAGCGGAAGATGGAAAGAAAAGCGAATGGTACGAAAAGGAAAAACCAAAAGAGGTTGTAAAGGCTTGTTGCCGACTGAAGCAATAGGGTGTCTATCAGTTTTTTTTTCTTGACCGGCATAAGCAGATAAGGCTTGATTTCGTGAGAAGTGGCGGTTTGAATCACAAAACGCACTAGAAAGTCAGTTATTAACACATATATTAATCCTTGATTGAGGATGTGATAAGGCTCCATGCTTGGAGCTGCCGATTCAAAAGCTGAGGGCAGCGTTACCCCCATAAATAAGAGGAGCGCTGCCCAATATGCTACCATGAAATAGATTAAAAACTTGGCAAAGCGGTTCTTGTCGAACATCGGACTCCGCTTTGCGGCAAGTTTTTCATTTTTTCTTATAATCGTAAAAAGCATAGGCAAGAACGATTATTTTGTTTCACCGGAAGTCATGCTGACTTCAATGCAATTGTTTTGTTTCAGCAGGGCTTTGGCAAACTGCTTGACATCTTCGGGGGTGATACTTTCCACCACTTGTTGGAAGTTGCTGTCCATATCGGCTTTATACCAATAATATTGGTTCAGTATATTCAACCAATAACCGTTTTCTTTCATTTGCTCGGTATGTTTCTTCAGCATAAACTCTTTTGTTTTGTTTATGTGTTCGGCAGCCGGACCATCCTGTGCTATCTTTTGCAGTTCGTTCATGATGATTTGTGTCATCTTTTCACGTTTGGCTGGATCAGTATCGAAATAGATTTGCAGGAAAGCTTCATCATCATTCGGATAACGGCTGAGTTGTCCGTAGACACTCACACCATATGAACCGCCTTCTTTTTCGCGAACGCTCTCCAGATACACTTTATCCAATGATTGGGTGAGGAAAGACATCAGCACATCGTTCTTTAATGTGTATTCGCATTTGCCACTGGCGATTATCAATACGCTGGCTAATGGAGTTTCCAGTTTTTTACTGAATACGTTGGTGTATTTGCCTTTGCGGATATCCATTTTTGTATCGCGGAAATTCTCGGTACGATGGATAGTTGGTAATCCGCCCAGATAAGTTTCAATAAGTGGTTTGGCTTCATCCAAGGTTATGTTTCCGACAAAGAGGAAAGTAAAATCACCGGCATCTTTAAAGCGGTCTTTATACATTTCCATGATTCGCTTGTAGTCAATTTTGTCAATCATATCCGCTTTGACGCGCAATGCTCTCGGATGGTTCATATACATTGCTTTCTGCAGTGAGTCAGACAATGCGATTTGTGGATTGGCTTCCTGATTGGCAAGGGCGGCTTTAGTGCGGCTTTTGTATGATTCAAATGCATTTTGATCCATACGTGGAGCGGTGAAACTCAGATAAACCAACTGTAGTAGGGTCTCTAAATCCTTAGGTGAGCAGCTTCCGTTCATTCCTTCGCTCAGGCCGTTTACGGCAGTACTGATACTGGCTTTTTTCCCGGCTAACACTTTTTCCAAGTCTACATTGCTGAAGTTACCCAGTCCGCCCAATCCGGCTACATCGTTCAGTACTTTTATCTGAAGAATTTCATTGTCGGGGAACAAGGAGTTACCACCGGGACTGAATGCGCGCATACGAATTTCGTCTGCTTTGAAATCTGTTGTTTTCAAGATGACACGTACACCGTTTGATAAAGTGAGTACGGTAGAACCGAACGGACCTTCTTCCGTTTTCACAATGGTGCCGGCCTTCGGTTGTTCAGCTATCAGTGGCTCATCAGATACCTTATCTTCATACGCAGTGAGTTTCTCTGCTTTCACTTTGTTGAGCACATCCATAATTTCTTGTTCGGTAGGATATTTCATGCCTTCTTTTTCAGGGCAGAAGATATTGACCACAATGTTGCTGTCATTTACCAGTGATGGGATGAATGAGTTAATTGCTTCTACCGGAATGTTAGGGGCAATTTGATTCATGATGGCATATTCTGCATCAATTCCCGGAATAGGCTCGTTGTCAATGAAGTGGCGCACATATTCGTTCACATATGCGTTATTTTTTACTTTATCGCGTTCATTATAGGCTGATTCCAATTGGCGCAGATAGTCAGCTTTGGCACGTGCATATTCGGAAGCAGTGAAACCGAATTGGCGTACACGTTCTATTTCACGTGTCAATGCAGAGAGTGCTGTGTCTATTCCGTCTTCCTTGCTTACGGCAATGCCGGTAAAGGCATCCTTCGTCTTGGACAGGAAGAAGTTTCCGTCTTCAGTTACAGCGTAGATGAAAGGAGGTTGCGGAGTTTCTTTCAGTTCGTTTAAACGGGCGTTGAGCATATTGTTTATCATAGACTTCATATAGTTCATGACCAGATAGTCCATATTCTTCTTGGCCTCGTTGGGAACGATGTCATGTTTATGCCAGAGATAAATAATTGTGTTAGTTTGTTCTTTATCCTTGGCGATAGTTACGATTGCTTCTTTGTTGTCAGGTACAGGGAAGTACTTGCGCTCGGCCGGGTTTTCCGGCATTTTGATGGGAGAGAAAATTTCTTTAATCTTGGCTTCCACTTTGTCTACATCGATATCACCGACGATCATGATACCTTGTTGGTCGGGACGATACCATTTCTCATAATAGTCACGTAATGCCTGATGAGGAAAATTGTCCACTACTTCCATCGTTCCGATGGGTAAACGGTGACCATATTTACTGTCCGGATAGGCTGTGGGAAGTATTTTTTCGTACATGCGCATCATGGCTCCCGTGCGTGTGCGCCATTCTTCATGGATAACACCGCGCTCGTTGTCAATTTCTTTTGGGTCGAGTGTCAGTCCGTCTGCCCAATCGTGCAGGATAAGCAGACAGGAATCTATAATTCCATCGCGGATGACAGGCACGTTGTCAATGTTGTAAACGGTTTCGTCTACGGCAGTATAAGCATTCAGATTTTCACCGAAACGTACACCGATACTTTCCAAATAGCTGATTAATGTTTTTCCTGGGAAGTTCTCTGTCCCGTTGAAGCACATATGTTCCAAGAAGTGCGCCAGACCGCGCTGATTGTCATCTTCCAAAATGGAACCGACTTTTTGAGCGATGTAGAAATCAGCTCTTTTTTCGGGCAGATTGTTATGGCGGATGTAATACGTCAGCCCGTTCTCTAATTTACCGATGCGGACATTGGCGTCCGTAGGGATAGGTGGCATTTGCTGGGCAAATCCCACCGCAACGCTGCCTAGAATGAACCAGGCAGCCACTAGCTTCTTAAGAAAGTGTGTCATAGTGTTGTTTGTTGTGGGTTATTGTTTTTTATAAAAGCTCGTTGGCAGAGAGGTATCTTTCTACCTCGATAGCGGCTTTGCAGCCACTTCCTGCTGCGGTGATAGCCTGACGATAATGCGGGTCGGCCACGTCTCCTGCCGCAAATACTCCGGGAACTTTGGTGCGGGGAGTACCGTTTTCGGTAATGATATAACCTACTTCGTCTGTATCAATGTATGGTTTGAATATGTCAGAGTTGGGCTTATGACCGATAGCCAGGAAGAAACCGTCGATAGGAAGGTCGTAATGCTCTTCGTTGCATTCGCCTGCACGTTTCACCAAATGGACGCCTTCTACACCGTTTTCACCATATAGACCTGTTGCATTGTGCTCAAACAGCACTTTGATGTTCGGATGGTTCATTACGCGTGCCTGCATGATTTTGGAAGCGCGCAAGAAGGGTTTACGTACAATCAGATAAACTTGTTTGGCTAGACCGGCCAAATAAACTGCTTCTTCACAGGCTGTATCGCCACCACCTACCACGGCAACTGTTTTTTTGCGGTAAAAGAATCCGTCGCAAGTGGCACATGCACTGACTCCCATACCTGCATATTTCTTTTCATCGTCCAGTCCTAAATATTTGGCAGTGGCTCCTGTAGAGATGATAACCGTTTCTGTCTCGATTACCTTTTCGTTATCAATGGTGATGCGGTAAGGACGTTTGCTCAGGTCGGCAGAAGTGGCAATACCTGTGCGGATATCTGCGCCGAAGCGTTCTGCCTGTTTGCGTAAGTCTTCCATTAATTGTGGACCACTGATACCTTCGGGATAGCCGGGGAAATTTTCTACATCGGTAGTAGTAGTGAGCTGTCCGCCCGGCTGAAGTCCTTCATAAAGGACAGGAGCAATGTTGGCACGTCCTGTATAGATGGCGGCAGTATAACCTGCAGGGCCTGAACCGATAATCAGGCATTTTACTTTCTCTGTACTCATAATTATTTCTTTCGTTACTTTATATTTGTTAGTTTCTTAAATCAATCACTTCGGCATCCGGATATTTTCTTTTATCAAACCTGAATGATGCATCATCCAATGGCTGGTGGGTTTGATAAGAAGATACGATTATCTCGTTGACCGTTTTGTTACTTTGCAGTATCTTGATATATAACGGTTCGTATGTTTTTGACACAAATAAGGTGATGGAGGTCACGTTCTGTTCTTGTTCAGGAGTCAGGATGACTTCATACCCTTGCTTGCCATTATGTTTTTTAACTCCTGTATACTTATAGTTGTAACCGTTTTTATAAAGTGACAACAAGGAGTAAGGATTAATTCCTTGCAATTCCTCCGGGGTAGGGCTGCTTATGTTCACCTCGCCACTGCTTTCCAAATAACTCCATTGTGTTTTCCCATCAAACCAACTTTGTACACCTCCGCTGTTCAAATAGAATTGTTCTCCTTTTAGCAGTAATGTACCGTTGGATGTACCACCGAATACAGCACGTATTCCTCCGGCATTTTTCATAGCCGCGGCTGTCTTGTCCAGCACTTCGCGGGCTTGTTTGTCCTTTTGGGCAAACACACCGGTCGAAAGGCAGAATGCCAACACCAATAAATATATCTTTTTAAATTTAAGCATGATTCTACTAAACAATTTATTGTTGCAGATTGTTCAATTTCATTTCCAAGTCAGTCTCGTCCATGCAAAGTACATCACGTGCTTTACTTCCTTGAGTGGGACCTACGATACCTGCTTTCTCTAATTGATCCATGATACGTCCGGCACGGTTGTAACCGATAGAGAATTTACGCTGAATCAGTGAGGTAGAACCCTGTTGGTGAATGACTACGAGACGGGCTGCATCTTCAAACATCGGGTCAAGGCGGTTCATGTCCACTTCTCCTATGCTGCTTTCACTTTCTTCACCCACATATTCGGGAAGCATGAAGGCTGTGGGATATCCCTGTTGTTTGCTGATATAGTTTGCGATGCGTTCCACCTCGGGAGTATCAACGAAAGCACATTGTACACGTACGGGGTCATTGCCTTGTAAGTAAAGCATATCACCTTTACCAATCAACTGTTGTGCACCCGAACGGTCGAGGATGGTGCGGGAGTCCATCATGGCAGCCACACGGAAGGCGACACGGGCCGGGAAGTTGGCTTTGATAGTACCGGTGATGATATTTGTTGTCGGGCGCTGGGTAGCGATGATGGCATGAATACCTACTGCACGTGCCAATTGCGCGATTCGACAAATAGGCAATTCCACTTCTTTGCCGGCAGTCATAATCAAGTCACCAAACTCATCGATGATAATTACGATGTAAGGCATGAAACGATGCCCTTTTTCAGGATTTAGCTGACGACTGATGAACTTGGCATTATATTCTTTAATATTACGGCATCCGGCCTTGCGCAGCAAATCGTAACGTGTGTCCATTTCTATACAGAGCGAGTTCAGTGTTTGCACCACCTTTGATACATCGGTGATGATAGCATCTTCTCCGTCAGGTAGTTTAGCAAGGAAGTGTCTTTCTATCGGGGTATAAACAGAGAATTCCACTTTCTTCGGGTCTACGATGACAAATTTCAGCTCTGCCGGATGTTTCTTATATAATAAGGAAGTAACAATGGCATTCAACCCTACGGACTTACCTTGTCCCGTAGCACCGGCCACCAGCATATGTGGTGCTTTGGCCAGGTCTACCATAAATACTTCATTGGTGATTGTTTTTCCCAATGCTATCGGTAGTTCCATGGTGGTTTCCTGAAATTTCTTGCTGTTGAGGATAGATTGCATCGGCACAATGCGCGGATTGGCATTCGGAACTTCTATACCGATAGTACCTTTACCCGGTATGGGGGCAATGATACGGATACCCAATGCAGACAAACTCAGTGCTATGTCATCTTCCAGATTACGGATTTTAGAGATACGCACGCCTTCTGCCGGAGTGATTTCATACAATGTAATAGTAGGTCCCACACTGGCTTTGATAGAACTTATTTCAATGCCAAAACTGCGCAATACTTTGATAATGCGATCCTTGTTGGCATTCTGTTCTTCCATGTCGATATTAGGTCCATTATCTTCATATTGATTCAGCAGATCGAGAGTGGGAAACTTATAGTTTTCCAGATCGAGGCGCGGATTATAAGGCTGCAAGGCAGGACCTTTATATTCTGCATCCTCTTCTGATGTATCATCGGATACGGTAAAGTCAGGTTCGTCATTGTCTTCCTCTTCTTCTTCATTTGCCTCTGTAGGCATAGGGCGTTGAGGCTCACTCGTCTGTTTTTCCTCAAAAGGGAATGGAGTGTTGGATACTTCTTCCTCTTTGCTGCCGACTTCCACTTTCATGGGTTGTTCCAATTCAAAGTCTACCACGGCAGGTTGTGGATTGGAGTATTCTTTCTTTTCTTCCCTTTTAGGTTTGATACTGGTATCATTGTTCTCATTGTCGGTTGCTGTGGCGGTATCTTTCTTCTTCCTTTTGAAATTGGGATGAAGTGCCTTACGAATCATATTGATAGTCTCACTGCTCAGATAGACAAAGAAGAGAAGGGCTGTTATCAGCAAAAGCAGTCCTAAACCGGGCATACCGATTTGAGAAACCAACCATGCGCTTACATTATGCCCGTGCAGCCCTCCGGGGTAGATAAAACTGTCGCTGAACGTTCCGTCGAAAATAAATCCCAGTGTAATGGAGAACCAAACGAGCAGGATAGAACAGGACATAAACCATTTCCACACACGGAACTGGTAAGCTTTTATCATTTTCATTCCTGCAACAGCGAGGAAAAGAATGATAAAACAGGCGGCAATTCCAAAACATTCGTTGATGAGAAACTCTGCCAGTTGTGCACCGCGTGCTCCGGCATAGTTCTTTACATGATTGGTGGTTTGCATCAGTTCGCCCGGTTGTTGGTTGTCCAATATGCTTTGGTCTGCCGCTCCTGTGAAGAAGAAGGAAATAAAGGCCAGCAATAAGTAAACGGAAAATATCACACTGATGAGTCCTATAACAAAATGTGTCGTCTCACTCTTGAAAAATGTAGTAAACCGATTTTTCGAAATCTTTTTAGGTTCGGTCTCTTTATCTGTTTTTTTCTTAGCCATATTTATTAATGCAATTTATTATTTCGCAAATGTACATGAAAATCATTAATTATTGGCTTAATTAATCTCTTTTTTCTTACCTTTGCGATTCAATTTTAATGTTATGGAAAAGTATAGTCAGGTGATATTTGACAAAAATACAGTGGAGTTTGTGACGGTAGCTGCCGAATATTGCGGCTTTTTGGAAAGAACACGTGATGCCAAGCGGGGCATATTTGTAGACACCGCCCTCAAGATTCTTCCGTTGCTTTATTTAAAAGCATCCATGATACCTCCTTGCGAACGAATAGGGGAGTTTGACCCCGAAGCATTCGTAACAGAAGAAGATTATGAACTGATACGTATGGCTGTAGCTGAAGTGTTGGGCTCTAAAGATGACTATCTGGAAGTCTTTTTGCCTGATATGGCATATAGTGATACACCTATAAAAAAATGTATTTCCGAAGATTTGGCTGATATTTATCAGGACTTGAAAGATTTTATCAGTGTATTTCAATTGGGACTGAATGAGACGATGAATGATTCACTAGTGATCTGTAAAGAGCATTTTGAAGAATTTTGGGGACAACGTTTGGTGAATACTATGCGTGCCTTACACGATGTGAAATATAATTCTACCGAAGAAGACGTAATGGATGAAGGCTATTCGGAAATGGAAGATGAGAACCGATTATTATGAAGCTAATAAAAAAAAGTATAAGTAAAGCAGAAATAGCTGCAATGCCCAAAGTGCTTTTCCCGGGACGTATATTCGTAGTTTATACCGAAAGTGATGCCGAAAAAGCAGTGGCCTATCTTAAAGACCAGCGTATAGTGGGGGTGGATACGGAAACTCGTCCCTCATTCAAACGGGGAACCACCCACAAGGTGGCATTATTGCAAATTTCTACTCAGGACACTTGTTTTCTGTTCAGGCTTAACCGTATTGGCATGCCTGATTCGTTGCAGGAGTTTCTGATGAGTGATACCCTCAAGATAGGTCTGTCACTGAAAGATGATTTCAACTCATTGCGTAAACGCCAGGATATGCATCCTGATCGTGGAAATTGGATAGAATTGCAAGAATATGTAGGTAAGTTCGGTATTGAGGACAGGAGCTTGCAAAAGATATATGCTAATCTTTTCGGTGAGAAGATTTCAAAAAATCAGCGTCTCTCCAATTGGGAAGCTGATGTGCTGAGTGAAGGGCAGAAACTATATGCCGCTACTGATGCATGGGCTTGTGTGGAAATTTACAACTGCCTGTCCGAATTGGAAAGCACGGGCAATTATGAGATAATACAAAATGAACCAATAGAATCAACAGTAACTATCGATGGCTTATAAAAAAGTATACCTGAAACCGGGTAAAGAAGAATCGTTGAAACGTTTTCACCCTTGGGTGTTTTCGGGGGCTATCCATCACATAGAGGGAGAACCCGAAGAAGGCGAAATCGTAGATGTATATACATCAAAGAAAGAATTTATTGCTTGCGGACATTTCCAAATCGGGAGTATTGCCGTGCGTGTGCTTACCTTTAGACAGAAGGAAATTGACCATGATTTTTGGAAACATCGTTTGGAAGTAGCATATGATTTGCGCCGGAGCTTGGGATTGGCAGGTAATCCAATCAATAATACTTATCGTCTGGTACATGGAGAAGGAGATAATTTGCCGGGACTTATTATAGATGTATATGACCATACGGCAGTAATGCAGGCACACTCTGCAGGTATGCACGTTTACCGCATGGAAATAGCCGAAGCTTTGTCGGAAGTGATGGGAGATGTTGTTCAGAATATTTATTATAAGTCGGAAACCACTTTACCGTTTAAAGCGGATTTGGAACCTGAAAATGGTTTCATTAAAGGAGGAAGTCCCGAGAATATTGCTATGGAATATGGCTTGAAGTTTCATGTGGATTGGTTAAAAGGACAGAAGACAGGTTTCTTTGTCGATCAACGAGAGAATCGTCATTTGTTGGAACGTTACTCCAAAGGTCGTAATGTGCTGAATATGTTTTGTTACACCGGAGGGTTTTCTTTTTATGCCATGCGCGGAGGTGCAAACCTGGTACATTCGGTAGACAGTTCTGCCAAAGCCATCGATTTGACAAATATGAATGTAGAGCTTAATTTTCCCGGTGATTCTCGTCATCAGGCTTATGCTGAAGATGCTTTCAAGTACTTGGATCGTATGGGGGATCAGTATGACTTGATTATCCTTGATCCACCGGCTTTTGCTAAGCATAAAGATGCGCTTCGAAATGCTTTGCGCGGATATACCAAGCTGAATGCTAAAGCATTTGAGAAAATTAAACCGGGAGGAATTTTGTTTACTTTCTCTTGTTCGCAGGTAGTGGATAAAATGAATTTCCGTAATGCTGTGTTTACTGCTGCTGCTCAAAGCGGACGTAGTGTGCGTATTTTGCATCAACTTACACAACCAGGTGACCATCCTGTTAATATTTACCACCCTGAAGGTGAATACCTGAAAGGGTTGGTACTGTATGTCGAATAATGTATTGTCTGTATTCGGGTGTAGGTTTTATACCCGAATACAGTTATAAGTATATATAGCTACTGCTTATGACTGAAGTTAGCTTAAGATATAAAAATGGTTAAATAAAAGAGGAAAGTTGTTCGTTTGTTATGTTTGATAACATAAAACCTATACCTTTGCACTGTGTTTTTCATGGTATTAGATTTAAGGTTAATGAAGATTGGGTGTCTGGGATAGATACCCTTCTTTTTTTATATCCCTTTTTCTTATATGAATATGCTTAACTATAGCTGCGATTAATGAATTCCCACTGATTCCGGATCAAGTCAAAAAGTGTGTGGGCATAATGTTTTGAAAAAAATCGGGTCACTTATTATTCTTGGGGATTTTAATATCATATCACAAGCAAAGGGAAGAATAAGCCGTTTCCCCGGGTCAGCCAAGTTCTTTTAAACGGAAGATTATTACAGTCTGCGGCAATGGACTGTACAGTCCACTGTAGCAGACTGTACGGTCCACTGCAATGAATCATACAGTCCACTGCCGGAGACTGTAGTAATCCGACGGACAAACAGGCATAACCGAAAGGACGAAAACGCTTGGTCCGGCTAATGAAACGGCTTATAGGTAACTCGAAAACGCATGCAGGGGTTGAAAACCGGAGCAGACAACATCAGGACAGGTATTTGATTGATATGTTAAATCCCCAAGAATAATGACTGAACTCTTATCATCCACAGGGTTTTCGGACTGTTCCCGGTTCTCTACTGTCCCATTATTTTCAAGAAATGAAATATTATCGTTTTTATTTTTGTAAACCTGATTTTAATGTTTATCTTTGTCATGTCGTTCAGTGTGAACATTGTTTCTTGGAACGATAAAAGCGAATGCATTAAGACCTCATTTTTGTCAAGACTTGGGAGATTGTTTCCATGAATAATAGATGGATGCCCTTGTTTGATGTGGTGTGTGTCTTAAAACTTATGTGAATGCCTGTTCTGGTTTTTAGATAATGGTATTGTGCAATTTGATATATTGATATGTTAATGATATGACGAGCCGAACGTAATGTTCGGAAAAGGACGAAAACAAGTCAGATTGAATGATGCTGTGAAGCATCATTCAATCGCAACTCCAATTTTACCGTGCTCGAATTCCTTATTAATAAGAGGATGGTTCTCACACGGAATCCCCCATGAACAGAAGGTTTCATACTTGTTATGTGTGAAAAAAGATTATATCAGCCAAACTGACGGACAAAATTCTCTCATCGGTATTATTTTATCTTCTCCCTGAAAGGACTTGATCTTTCCGGAAAATCTCTTGAACTTTTTACAACATCTCAGGCTCTTTTTTGAAAAGACTCAGGTTTTTCTGAAAGCACAAATATAGTTCTGAATCATATCAGGGAAATGAAATATTCTTCAATGATTTTTGTGGTTAAGCAATAGGAATATATTAATTTATAAATTCATAAGAAATGAAATATAATAGGTTGTATGCTGCATTTATTTTTGCTTTTTTGGCAGGATGTAGCGGTGACGGACAATATAAAGAGGCACTACTGCCCCAAATTGATGTTAATAAGGAGTATCCCGAGAAGGAAATATTTCTTCAGGATGTGGCTGACATTGAATATATACCATTGGAAACAAATGAGGAAATGTTGTTTCAGGGTACAATAGCTGCCGTTTCCGACAAGGGAATACTTGGCGTGAGCCAACAAGGAGGTAAGTTGTTTTTGTTTGACCGTGACGGCAAGGCGAAAAACCTTATTTGCCGAAAAGGTGACGGTCCCGAAGAATATAATGTCATTCAGCGTGTTGATGTGGATTGGCAACGTGGTGAGGTCTATGTGTTAGGTTCGCCTACTAAAGTATATGTTTATGCATTCGATGGTACTTACAAACAAACATTGGATACAAAAGCTAATATCCGACAAGGGGATATGTTTAACTTTTCGGCCGATAAACTTATTCTGTTTAAGGAAAAGACCAATGTCGGTAAGGAAGGAGAAATGATCGCATATTGTCCTATCATGTTGTTGGACAAGTCAGGTGGAAACATTGATTCATTACAATATGTAAAGACATGGGATGCCAGCTTATCTATTGTGATAGAGGGTAATGAGAATATGAAAGCATATCTGTGGTGTGAAGTTATGCTGGGGCAAGGTGGGGAAACTTATCTGAATGATATTGCCTCAGATACTATTTATCGGATAAACAAAAAGACAAATGGGTTATTCCCCATATTGTTACGTACTCCTTCTGTCAGAGACTCGGAAGGTGGAAAATATTATTTGCGTTTGGAGGGAGTTACTTCACGTTATTATTTCCTGAAATGCCAGATTTCGTCTCTGGATATGACAGATATGGTTATAAAGGATGATAAGAGTTATTCGTTGGTTTATGATCGGCAGACAGGAGAGATATTCCGCCCCACATTTAGAAACAAAGACTTTCCATCTGAAGAATGGAGTTACACGATACGAAGTAATGGCGAGAAAGATTGTGTCTATCAGACGCTGGAGTCGTTTGCTCTGAAAGAAGCATTGGAAGAAGGACAGTTGGAAGGTTCGTTGAAGACTGTTGCGCAAGGATTGGATGAGGATGATAATCCGGTAATCATGGTTGTCAGATTTCGATAAATAGAGTTTTTGCGTTATCCTTTTTATAAGAAATATCCTGTTTGATTCGAAGTTTTTACTTACATTTGCCGTTATAAAATAAATTGTAAGTGAAAAACATGAGAAAACAACTATCTGTAACATTGGCTTGTTTCCTTCTGGCTTCGGTTAGTGCATCCGCTCAAGGCTGGAAAACTTATGAAGAGGCTGCTCAAGGAAAGGCTTATGAAAAGTCCGATTGCGTGACTTTGCTGGACAGTACATTAGTGTCTGTCCAACCTACCGGACAGGGCTCTTTTGCCGTATGTAAAGTAATAAAAGTACAAACTCCGAAAGGAGCCGTATCCAATCGGATTATTAAGTATGACTATGACCCGCTCACAGCCCATGCCGAGTTTAAACGGGTGACTGTCTACCGTGCAGACGGAAAAGTGGAGAACCTTGATGTGACAAAGACCTGCGATTATGCTGCTCCTGCACGTGCCATTTATTGGGGGGCGCGTCAGATTATGCTTGAAGTTGGTGCTTTGCAACCCGGCGATATTGTTGATTATGAGATAGCAAAGAAAGGTTTCACTTATGCATTGCTGGCTGCTACACAAGAAGATGATTCTAAATTCATTCCTCCTATGCGTGGACAGTTCTACGATATTGTTCCTTTCTGGAGCAGTCATCCTACAGTGAGAAAAGTCTATAAGGTGGTTGTTCCGATGGAGAAGGAGATGCAGTTCCAGTTCTATCAGGGTGAATGTGCCTCTTCCATGCGTTATGAAGACGGTCGCAAGGCATATACCTTTGCCATGAACGATATGATGCCTTTTGGCAGAGAGCCGAATATGGTAGACCTTTTTGACGCTGCTCCCAAACTGATGATGTCTTCCACTCCCCAATGGCAGGATAAATCATTATGGTTCAATAAGGTGAATGAAGACTATGGCAGTTTTGCTCCATTGCCTGAAGCTCAGAAGAAGGTGGATGAACTTATTAAAGGCAAGAAGACTGAAATGGAAAAGATTGCTGTACTTACCCATTGGGTGGCAGATAATATCCGCTATGCCGGCATCTCGATGGGTAAAGGGGAGGGATATACCTTGCATAATACGAAAATGAATTACACTGACCGATGCGGTGTATGTAAGGATATTGCCGGAACCTTGATTTCATTCCTCCGTATGGCGGACTTTGAGGCTTATCCCGCAATGACAATGGCTGGAAGCCGTGTAGAAAGTATTCCTGCCGATCACTTTAACCACTGCGTGGCAGTAGTGAAATTGAGTAACGGTACTTATATGCCTCTTGATCCGACTTGGGTGCCTTTCTGTCGTGAATTGTGGAGTAGCGCCGAACAACAACAGAATTACTTGCCGGGTGTTCCCGAAGGTTCGGACCTGTGCCTGACACCTGTTTCCGCTCCCGAAAATCATTATTTCCGCATCAAGGCAGACAATCGTCTGGATGCCGACGGTACCTTGCGTGGCACTTTCACTGTGACTGCCGAAGGACAGAGCGACAGCAATATCCGTCGTATATTCACTACCGGTTTTCAGAGTGAATGGAAGAATACGATGGAACGTCAGTTGCTTGCCGTTTCTCCGAAAGCCCGGTTGCTCAGTGTGGATTATGGACGGAATCCCAAAGATTATCAATCAGCTCCTATAAAAATAACTTTTCGTTATGAAATTCCGGATTATGCTCTGAAAGGAAAAGATATGTTGTGTTTTCATCCGGTGGTGATGAACAATCTTTATAACCAGGTGCGTTCGTATCTGCGAATAGATACCGGAGTAAAAGAACGTAAATATGGTTTTAAAGATGCTTGTTCACGGCTGGTGGAATTAGACGAAACGATTCAGCTTCCTGCCGGATATAAGATGGCAAATTCAGATAGAAACGACAATGTGGAAGGTTGCAGTGCTGATTTTGAAGGCTCGTTGGCACAAAAAGGAAATAAGATATTCCTGTACAACAAGCTTGCTTTGAAGAAACGGGTTTATGAGGCTTCGGATTGGGACAATTATCGTGATGCTGTGAATGCTCATAAGACATATGGAGATTATTTAGTGATTAAAAAGTAAGGCAGAATGAAGAAAAGATATTATTATATATGTATGTTGTCTGTACTATTATTGATGTTAGTACTTCCAACAAAAGCTGCTTCCGAAGCAGAATTCGGTAAGCTGGTCAAATCTTACACGCTTCGTACGGATGGCAGTCAGGAGATGCGTGTACAGAAAGAATTGACTTTGTTTACTCATGCAGCTATGAATGGTCTGTATGGAGAGAGTTTTATCATTTACAATCCTGCTTATCAGGAACTGAAGATACATGAATCGTACACTCGTCAGAAAGATGGAAGTATAGTAAAGACTCCCGATAATGCTTTTGTAGAGGTACTTCCCTCGGCTGCTGCCGATGCTCCGGCTTACAATGGTTTGAAAGAGATGGTTGTGGTGCATACCGGACTTGAATTGGGGGCCACTATCTATTTGGATTATTCTGTTATCACTCGTCCGGGTTACCTTCCCGAATTGGATATCTGTGAGTCGGTAGAGGAGTTGTCTCCGATAAAAGAATATGTACTTTCACTGTCTGTACCCGACAATAAACCTTTGCATTACGAATTGTTGAACGGTAAAATGACTCCTGTTGTGAAAACTGTTGCCGGTATGAAAACTGTAACCTGGACACTCAAAAATGTTCAACCTCGTCCTCGTATGCTGGAAGTTTCTGTTCCGGCGGGAAATATGCAGGCTGTTGTAGCTTCTACTTATGGTTCGAAAGCCAATGCTTTGAAAGTACTCAAAAAGCAGTTTCCGGTTGCCGATGATAAAGTAGTGGCTGAGTTAGCTCAAAAACTGACAGCAGATGCCAAGACTACCGATGAAAAAGTGCACCGATTGGAAACTTATATCCGTAGCTTGGGTACTTGTCGTTTGTCATTGCTTCAAACAGGGTATCGTTTGCGTCCTGCATCGGAAGTGATTCGTTCGGCGTATGGAACAATAGAGGAAAAAAGTGTGTTGCAGGCTGCGTTGCAACAAGCAGCAGGTATTCCGACAGAAGTGAAAGCGGCATTTTTAAAAGCAACCGATGAGGATGCTGTGGGATTGTCTGCTCTGAATGGCTTGTTTGTAGAAAATCAGGCAATAGCAGATTTGAGAGATTTCTATGCCATTGTGAACATGGATGCACATCCTGTGCAACCGGCAGTCAAGCCGCATGCTATTTCAAGGACAGATACGTTGAAAATAACTCCTGAAGGAGGTAAGGTTTTGGCGGGCGGTTATCGAATGTATACGTTGCCGCAAGCATCTGAAGGGTGGGCTGCTTACGAAGGGCGGATGACTACGCTTAATTCGCAGCGTCCTGTGAATCTTCTTCTTTCTTATCTGCCTGACGAGACATATACCTGTATTGTAGAAACAACAGGCGGAATGGTTCCTGTAGCCCTTCCGGTCGTTAAAAAGATTGATAATAATATCGGTACGGTAGAAGTGGCGGTGAAGAAAACCGGAGATAAGATAGAAATATTTCGATCTCTGAAGTTGAAAAAACAATTGATTACTCCGACAGAATATCCGATTTATTATCGCTTGATGACGGAATGGATGGATACTGCCGCTACGACTTTATTATTTTGAAGTTTGGAAACTTATTTTCCGTGGAGATAGATTCAGGTATGTATCCTGAAATGCAGGAGTTTCGTAAGCGTGAAGATTAATTAAAGAAAAAGAGAAATGCGAATATTCAGGATTCGGTCCCGGATATTCGCGTTTTTTATTCTTTTTCCACTGATTTATTCGGGATACAAAAGGAATTTGATGAACCATTCTTTCGATTAAAAAACACGTTAGGGAGTGTGTCAAAACCAAACCGGGCTATCCTATCGTCAGTTGTAGGGGCAGGGTTTGTCTGCCCGAAGACTCAAAGCAAACTGTTTTCGGGCGAGCAAGCTCGCCTCTACGAGCTAAACGACAGCATTATCCACGTTTTGACACAACCCCGTGTAAAAGCGTGCTCTCTGACGCGGAATGAAACTCCCCAAAAAAGTTCACTGAACCTAAAAAAAAGATGTCTTTGATGTAACATTTACGGTGTGTCTGTGTCTTAATAGTGAACATGGAACAAAATGAATTTGAAATAGAGGCAAAACGAATGCGACCGGCCTTACTCAGAATGGCCACTCGTTATCTGGAAGATTCCGACGATGCAGAAGATGTAGTACAGGATGTGCTATTGAAGCTTTGGTTTCTGCGTGGAAAGTTGGACAAATACCGCAGCGTAGATGCACTTGCCATTGTTATAACCAAGCATTTATGCATTAACTGCATAAGGGGAGCCCGGATAGAAAAAGTGGAATTGGAAGAAGGTGTCCGTATAGGCAGTGGGGATAATCCGGAAATGAAGTTGGTGGCAGAAGAGAATATGCAAGAGATTCTTGATTCTATATCCACTTTACCCAATCTTCAGCAAGCCATTCTCAGGATGAAGCACATTGAAGGTTTCGAAGTGGAAGAGATAGCCCGAATGACAGGCAGTACACCGGTAGCTGTGCGAACTAATCTGTCGCGGGCAAGAAAGAAAGTACGTGAACAATTTATGATACATAATAGATGATGGAACTGACGAATAAGAACATAGAAGAATACATCAATCGTTTCTTGGATGGTGAAACGACCAATGCCGAAGAACAGGCCATTTATCGTTTTTTCTGCACAGGCAATGTGCCCGCTCACCTGAAAGAATATGCGCCGATGTTTGCCTGGTATGAGGGAGGTATGCAGGGGGAACCTAAGCCACAAGCTATGGAAGATACAAAAGTAGAAAAGAGAAAAACCTTCAGTCTTCGTATTCCCGTAACGGCATGGAGTGCAGGGATTGCAGCGATGGTAGTAGTTACATTGGGGCTGGGGTTACTGGTTTTCTCAGGACAAAATCTAGCAAAAAATCATAAGTGGTCTTGCTATGATGGTAGTTATATAGAAGTGAATGGCAAACGCATAACCGATGTGAAAAAGATTATGCCGTGTATTATCGAAACATTGGAATATGCCAATGAGGTAGAACAATTGGCACGGCAACGGATAGATGAAATTCATCGTTCGGAACAGGAAATAAAGGAAAAGGAAGATTTGGTCAATAACTAAAATATTAGATAGATATGAAAAAGAAAACATTGTTGAGATTGGTCATGGTCTGTTTATTGTTGGGCTGTGGCGTGAGTGGAATAAAAGCGCAAATAACAATCGATAAGATGGCAAATGAACTTGAAAAAAGGGATGATGTGGCTATCAATTCAGTGACCAAGCGGGATCCTAAAACACGCAAGGTAATAAAGGTGGTAAAAACTTATTCTGTCAAAGACACTAAATTGGGTAAGCGCCTTATCGATGCTTTTGAGAAGGATGAAGAATATGCTGAAACAGCCATAAAGGATATGCCCAAAGGACGAAATGCAGGACAAAAGGCTAATTTTACTTTTATCTTTCGTACTGATGATGAAAAACGTACTTATACATTGACGACGAATGAAAGTGGCAATGTGTCGTTTACCATTATTATCAGTCCATTGAAGAATGGTAGGGAGGTAACCGGTGTGGATTGGATAATTGAGAATACCAATCAGCAGTTTTGTCAGACCACTACCACTATTGATAAGAACGGAGATGTATACCTGAATGGAAAACGGGTGACAGGTATCAGGAAGGCTAAAAACGTACAAATCAATAATGGTAGAGTGTACGTTGATGGTAAACTGGTGAAAGATAATGATTAAGTATAAAGTGTTTTCATAATAACACACTCTCTCTTTGAGATTAGAATTAACTTTTTAATCGTGTTTATACCCATCGGTTATTGTGAAATAGCCGGTGGGTTTTTCTTTTTTGGTCCATTTTCCGCAAAAAATAGAATAGTTTTATATCTTTGCAGGTATTATAAAAAAAACACATTAAAAAGAAAGATGAAAAACGAAATCACCGGAACGAAATTCAGATTGATTGTCATGAATTTCTTGCAGTTTGCTGTATGGGGCGCATATCTGACTTCTATGGGTACTTATCTATATAACATTGGGTTGGGTGAAAAAATCGGTCTGTTTTATGCTATGCAAGGCATTGTGTCATTATTTATGCCGGCTGTTATGGGAATCATTGCCGACCGTTGGGTACCTGCTCAAAAGCTTTTGGGATTCTGCCATTTTATGGGAGCTGTCTTTATGATTGCTGCCGGTTATTATGGAATGGCATCGGGAGATAATACGGAGTTTGTGTCCCTTTTTACTCTGTACTCTTTCAGTGTGGCATTTTATATGCCTACACTGGCACTCTCTAATTCTGTGGCATATACAGCATTGGATAAAGTGAAACTGGATCCGGTGATTGCATTCCCACCCATTCGTATTTTTGGTACAATTGGCTTTATCTGTTCTATGTTACTCACAGATGTACTGGGCTTTCAAGCCAATTATATGCAGTTCTTTTCGTGCGCTTGTTTCGGGTTATTGCTGGCAGTTTATTCATTTACATTGCCGAACTGTCCTGTGAATAAAGGAAATGAAAAGAAGTCGTTGGTAGATGCGATGGGACTACGTGCTTTTTTACTATTCAAACGTAAAAAAATGGCTATATTTTTCGTGTTCTCTATGTTGTTGGGTGTTTCTTTGCAGATAACCAACGGATTTGCCAATCCCTTCCTTAGTAGTTTCGATAAGATTCCCGAATATGCGAATACCTTTGGCGTGCAGCATGCCAATGCATTGATATCTTTGTCACAGGTTTCGGAAACGTTGTGTATTCTGCTTATTCCTTTTGCGTTGAAGCATTTTGGAATTAAGCGTGTAATGTTAATTGCTATGCTGGCATGGGTATTGCGTTTCGGATTATTCGGACTGGGCAATCCGGGATCGGGAGTATGGATGTTCGTTTTATCTATGATTGTATATGGCGTGGCATTCGATTTCTTCAACATTTCAGGCTCGCTCTTTGTTAATAAAGAAACAGATTTGGCTATCCGTTCCAGTGCACAAGGGTTGTTTGTTATTATGACAAATGGTATCGGTGCAACAGTAGGAACACTGAGTGCTCAGATGGTAGTGAATCATTTTGTAGATTTCGGCAGTGACGCACCACAGGTAGCCGGATGGAGCAGTGCATGGTTTGTATTTGCGGGATACGCTTTGGTAGTGGCTGTGCTGTTTGCTCTAATATTCAGGTATAAGCACACTCCCGAAGAAATATGATTAAATAATAAGTAGGTATTGTCCGTATCGGGCATATAATGAGATTGGATTATGGATGAAATAGAGTTGAAGTTGCATGACATGTCTTCTACCTTGCAGCCTGTAGATGCGTATGCATTAGTGCTGGAAGAAGTGAATGGCAATAGAAAATTGCCTGTCATTATCGGTTCTCTAGAGGCGAAGGCTATTAGAATTAAGATGTTGAATTATAAATTGCCACGTCCGTGGACGCATGATTTATTCTTGTCACTGACGAGGGAGTTGGGAGTAACTCTGAAAAAGATTTTAATATATAAGGTAGAAGATGGAATTTACTATTCTTATCTTTTCTTCGATAATGCAGGAGAGGAGATAAAGATTGATTCGCGTACCTCGGATGCAGTGGCATTGGCGTTGCGATATAAATGCCCTATATATACCACTGCACAAATTATGGATGAAGAGCATTTGCGGGAAGAGAGTGACAGTTCATTCTCTGTAACTGTCAATATGGTTGGCATTTCTGTATTGAAAGAAGCGCTGACAAAAGCTATCGCAGAAGAAAATTATGAACAGGCCTCTCGCTTGAGAGATGAAATAAGGCGGCGTGAGGAGCTGAAGAAACAATATAAAGAATAGAATTATGCACGTATTTTATGCACCCGACATAGCCATAAATCCTGAGCTTCCTGAAGAGGAAGCCGGGCATTGTTTGCGAGTTTTGCGTCTATCGATAGGAGACGAAGTGACATTGACTGACGGAATAGGAAATTTTTATAAGGCTGTAATTAGTGCAACCGGTGGTAAACGTTGTCAAGTGAAAGTAACAGAAACCATACCACAGGAAAAAGGGTGGAATGGTTATCTGCATGTGGCCATGGCACCAACTAAAAATATGGATCGCACCGAATGGTTTGTGGAAAAAGCAACCGAAATAGGATTCGACGAACTGACCTTCCTTAACTGTCGTTATTCCGAACGGAAAGTTATTAAAACAGAACGCATAGAAAAGATATTGGTCTCTGCTGTCAAACAATCACTAAAGGCGACCAAACCTGTCTTGAACGAGATGACAGATTTCAATAAATTTATTACTCGTGATTTTGAAGGACAGAAGTTTATAGCTCATTGTTATGAGGGTGATAAACCTTTGTTGAAAGATGTGATTTGTCCGGGTGAAGATGCTCTTGTCTTAATCGGACCCGAAGGAGATTTCAGCGAGGAAGAAGTCAAGAAAGCTATAGCTAATGGATTTCAGTCAATTAGTTTGGGAAAATCGCGTCTTCGTACTGAGACCGCAGCACTGGTGGCTTGTCATACCATGAATTTATTAAACCAAAAATAAGCGTATGAGAAAAACAATTTGGGGATTTGCCCTGCTGGTAATAATGGCATTCCTGGCTTCATGCTCAGAGAGCAGTGAATATACGAATGCTATTCCCAAAGATGCGGCAATGGTGGTGTCATTGGATTTTAAGTCGATGGCACAAAAAAGTGGTATCAATGGTAAAGAAGGAGAGTCGGTAGTAACAAAACTGACGGATGTCTTGAAAAGTGGACTGGAAGGCGAAGCTTATGCTACAGCCGAGAAGATAGTGAAGAATCCTGCCGAAACAGGGCTTTCACTAACAGATAGAGTGTATTTGTTTGTTACTTCTAATTCCAATACTTTTGCAGTTGTGGCAAAGGTATCGAGTGAAAGTAAGGTGAGATCTCTGATGCAATCTTTAAAGGAGCAGGGATTATGTTCGGACTTGAAAAGCGAAAGCGGGTGTACTTGGACTATTTTGGGCAATGGTTTGTGTGCCTATAATAATGGTACATTTCTGTTGGTAGGAACTCTTTACGGTAATCCTGAGGGGATGAAAGATACATTGTTGGCGTGGATGCGTCAGGATACAGCAAACAGTTATGCTTCTACTTCGGATTTTGCAAAACTAAGAGACGCCAAAGGTGATATTAATATAGTTGCCAATATGTCTGTGTTACCACGTGAGGCAACCATGCAAATGCGTATGGGGATGCCGGCCGATTTAAGGCTGGAAGATATTAAATGTTTGCTTTCTACTACGTTTGAGAAGGGAAAAGTTGTGGTAGATTTTGAATCGTTGATTGAGAATAAAGAATTGATTGCGTTGTATGAGAAGCAGACACAAACTTCTACGCCGTTGAAAGGAACATATATGGAATATTTTCCGGCAAATACACTACTATGGGCAAGTGCCAATTTTAATGGTGAGGCAATTTATAACTTACTTTGTGAAAATCCTACCATCAAACAATCATTGGATAATCCGATGTTACCAATAGATCTGAAAACCATATTTTCTGCCATTCACGGTGATATAGCTATTGGTTTTAGTTCGTTGGTAAATAATGATTTACTGGTGTATGCAGATGTTACGAATAAAGAGTTCTTGAAAGCATTTGAAGAGCTTCGTCCCTTGTTGGCATTGTCGGGTGGTCAAATGAAGTTGAATTCTACCGGTACAGACCAATATGAATTCCGTATGTATGACCAAAGCATTTGGTTCGGAGTAAAAGATAATTTGTTTTATTTATCCAACAATGAGCAAATGGCTGATGAAGCGGGCCGACGTTATGGTGTTTCTTTGCAGAACACTCCTTGGGCGGCTGAAGTGACCAAGAACCGTAGTTTCATGGTTTTCAATACAGTGGAATTGGTGAAGGAGCTTGGTGCTGCTCCTCGTATTTCGCGGATATTGGGAGGAGAGACTGTCATGATTATGAATAATCTCTTCGGACCGTGTGAATACGTTGATGTGATGGCGCCCGATTGGAAGAACGGACAAATGAATATTGTAATGAAAGATAAGAGTACAAACGTACTGCAACTTATAGTACATGCATTGGATAATTTATGAATAGCATAGAATTACAACAAACCCTTCCTGCTGTTTTTGCAGGAAGGGATTTTATTGTTTCCGATGTGTGGCATCAGTCATTGCAACTGAAACGTGGTGAAGCGTATCTGATAGAAGCGGCATCGGGCACGGGCAAGTCATCACTTTGCAGCTACATATATGGATATCGAAACGACTATCAGGGGATTGTCAGTTTTGACGGTAAGAATATTCGTAATTTCTCTGTAACTGACTGGGTGGAGATTCGCAAGCATTCGATTAGCATGTTGTTTCAGGAATTACGTCTTTTCACTGAACTCACAGCTTGGGAGAATATTCAACTCAAGAATTCTCTCACAGGATATAAATCAAAGCAAGAAATTAAGGCTTGGCTTGAGATGTTTGGCATAGCTGATAAATGGGATACTCCGGTGGGTAAAATGTCTTTTGGGCAACAACAGCGTGTCGCGCTTGTCCGTGCTCTTTGCCAACCATTCGACTTTATTTTTCTTGATGAGCCTATCAGTCACTTGGATGAAGAAAACGGACGTCTTATGTCGAAGATATTAGTGGAAGAGACAGATAAACAAGGTGCCGGAATCATTGTAACTTCTATTGGAAAACATTTGGAGTTGAACTACACAAAAATATTGAGACTATGAGCTTGGTTTGGAAATTACTGCGTCAGCATATCAGTTTACCTCAATTGGCGGGTTTCTTCTTTGCCAATTTGTGTGGTATGGTGATTGTGTTGTTGAGTGTTCAGTTTTATAAAGATATTTTGCCGGTATTTACGGAAGGAGATAGTTTTATCAAAAAGGATTATATCATTGTCAGTAAAAAGGTAAGTACGCTGGGGGCATTTGTAGGAAAAAGCAATACTTTTTCGGATAAGGATATAGCTGATATTAAGGCACAGTCGTTTACCAAAGAGGTAGGAGCCTTTACTCCTTCACAGTTCAAAGTATCGGCGGGAATGGGTATGGAAAAAGTCGGTTTGCAGATGTCTACGGATATGTTTTTCGAATCTGTTCCTGATGGGTTTGTAGATGTGAATCTTGATAAGTGGGTGTTTAATGAGAACGAGCCGGTGATTCCCATTATCATTCCACGTAATTATTTGAATTTATATAATTTCGGATTTGCTCAAAGCCGTAGCTTGCCACAACTTTCGGAAGGGGTGATGGGAATGGTAAATCTTGATATCCGTATTAGCGGTGACGGGCGCAGAGAAGTCTTTAAAGGAAATATTGTCGGTTTCTCCAATCGTCTGAATACGATTCTTGTTCCTGAAACTTTTATGAGATGGGCGAATGAGAGCTTTGCACCCGGAACCAAGAGCGAACCTTCACGTCTTATTGTAGAAGTTAATAATCCGACTGACGACCGTATTGCTAAATATTTTAAGGATAAAGGCTATGATACGGAAGGTGATAAATTGGATGCCGGAAAGACTACTTGGTTTCTAAAAGTTATTGTAGGAATTGTACTTTCTGTCGGATTGCTTATCAGTGTATTGTCATTTTATATTCTAATGTTGAGTATCTATCTGTTGTTGCAGAAGAATACGACTAAGCTGGAGAATTTATTGCTGATAGGATACAGCCCGGCTAAGGTAGCATTGTTTTATCAACTCCTTACTTTAGGCTTGAATGCCATTGTGCTGGTGCTTTCTATAAGTATCGTATTGTATGTGCGTGGCAGCTACATGGACTGGATTGGAAAACTGTTTCCACAGTTGGACGAAGGAAGTGTGTGGCAGGCAATGCTGGTGGGAGTTTTGCTGTTTGCCGGTGTGTCGGTGTTCAATGTGATTGCAGTGCGAAAAAAGGTCGCTTCTATTTGGATGCATAAAAGTTAAGAAGAAAGGGGAGAAGATAATTTCTCCCTTTTCTCTTTGATAATAAAAGAATTAGTGTATATTTGCATTTGAGCAGTTACACATTCTAAGCAAGTTAATTATGGACAGAGAACTTCTTTTTGACCGGTTTTCTCAGCAAGCACTTCATACCTTGCACCGGTATCGTGCTGTTATGTTTAGTCCAACCATTTTGGTGTCTCAGCTATTTCGGTGATTTTTTAATCCTTATTTCTTACACACATTATAACATGAGTATATTATGGACAACAGACCGACTATCGCTGAAGTACAGGAATGGGTACTGAGGTTGTATAACACATGTGAACAAACCATCACAGATGAAGAACGTAAAGAGCAGCATAAATATGCTATTATGGTGCAACGTCCGCAAGACAAGAAGTTTTTGGTGAAGATGTTGGATGAGTCTTCCCAAATTCGTGACCGTAAGAAATTGGCTGAGCGCATTAAGAAGTTGATAGACCGTTACGGTGTACCTGAGTTTCTTAATAAGCGTGATGCCTTCCTTTTTAAAATGTATCAGGCATTTGGATATCATTTTGATTTTATAGCTATTCCCATTATAAAGAAACGTCTCCGTTCCGATACCTCTAAGGTGATTCTTGATGAGGCCCGTCCTCAATTGACGGAACATCTTGCCACTCGTTTCAGACAGAAAATCGGGCAGAACGTAAACTTGCTGGGGGAGGTCGTATTGGGTAACGGAGAAGCTGACCATCGTTATCATCATTATCTGGAAGCATTGGAAGCTCCTGACATCAATTATATTTCCGTTAAAATTTCGGGTATCTATGCCCAAACGCATGCACTGAACTATGCTGAAAGTTTTCCGGAGCTGGTGAAACGTATGTCTGCTCTTTACCAAAAGGCGATGGATTATCCTTATGTGGATGAAAACGGAGTGAAACGTGCCAAGTTTGTCAATCTGGACATGGAGGAATATAAAGATGCCCATTTCACCTTGCGTTTATTTAAGGAGGTACTGAATAAGCCGGAATTTAAAAATTATTCGGCAGGTATTGTAGTTCAAGCCTATCTGCCTGATGCCTATGAGTTTCAAACAGAATTGTTGGATTTTGCCAGAGAACGCGTGGCAAGAGGTGGAGCTCCGGTAAAAATGCGTTTGGTGAAAGGTTGCAATTTGGAGATGGAAACTGTGATTTCCTCTTTGCGTGGATGGCCTAATCCGGTGCGAACTTCTAAAACTGAAGTTGATGCCAATTATCTTCATATTTTGGAACGTGCTTTACAGCCCGGGAATGCTAAAGTATTGCATGTAGGGGTGGCTTCTCACAATCTGTTTACAATAGCTTATGCTTATTTACTGAGTCAGAAATTGGGTAGTGCCGAATATATGACTTTTGAGATGCTGGAGGGTATGGCAGACCATGTGTGGCGTGCACAGTCTCAGCTTGGCAATCATGTGATTCTTTATGCTCCGGTGGTAAAAGACGAGCATTTTCTCAATGCTGTTTCCTATTTGGTGCGGCGTATGGACGAAAATACGGCTCCCGACAATTTCCTTACTCACTCGTTTAACTTGAAGCCCGGTACCGATACTTGGCGTTTCTTGCAGAACCAGTTTGAAGAAGCCTATCGGATGAAGGATAGTATTACCCATATTCCGACACGGACACAGAATCGTATGCACCGTTATACTCCTGTTCCACCCACTGATGAGATGAGAAACGAGCCGGATACCGACTTTGATCTCGTCAAAAATCAGGAATGGGTGCGCGGTATCTTTGCCGGATGGAAAAAATCCATATTGGATTCTCCTCGGATTATTCCTTTGCAGGTAGGCAAAGAGATGGTGATTTGTGATAAACGTCATCGCTATATGGATCGTTGTCAAGATGATGAGGTATGCGTTTGTGAAATGTCTCAGGCAAATGTGGAACAGATAAGTCGAATCATTGAGATAGCCGGGAGTGACCCTGCAGGATGGAGAAAGACTACGCTTGAGGAGCGTCATAAGATAATGTATGAAGCGGCTAATCGGTTGGGTGAAATGCGAGGTGACTTGATAGGTTGTATGTGTGCTATTACCGGGAAGACGGTAGTGGAGGGGGATGTGGAAGTTTCGGAAGGAATTGATTATGCCCGTTTCTATACCACTAGTATGAAGCTGTTCGCTGATTTGCCTGATGTGGATATTACACCGGAAGGTACTGTATTGGTTATCTCTCCGTGGAATTTTCCTTGTGCCATTCCTATTGGCGGAATTGTAGCGGCTCTTGCCGGAGGGAATACTGTTATTCTGAAGCCGGCAACTGTTGCTGCTCCTGTGGCGTGGTTGTTTGCCCAAGCTTTTTGGGATGCAGGAGTTCCTAAAGAGGCTTTGCAAGTGATTATTACTGATCGTGATGCATTGAAGGTACTCACTTCTGCTCCTGCTATCAAACATATCATTTTGACAGGCGGTACAGACACAGCACAAAACATCGCTCGCAGTAATCCTTCTACTCCGTTGTCTGCAGAGACAGGGGGCAAGAACGCTATAATTCTGACAGCTTCCGGAGATCGTGACCATGCCATTATGAATGTCGTAGCTTCTGCTTTCGGCAATGCCGGACAAAAGTGTTCCGCTTGCTCGTTATTACTGGTGGAGCGTTCGGTATATGAGGATAAGAATTTTAGGGAAAAGCTGAAGGATGCCGCAACCAGCATGAAGGTGGGAAGTGTATGGAATCCTGGTAATGTTGTTGGTCCGATGATTACCAATGGAAATGACAAATTGCTGAAAGCATTGGAGTTGGAACAAGGAGAATCTTGGCTTGTTCCGCCTCAGTTCCTTGATAAGAATAAGTATGTCTTGGCCCCAACAGTGAAGTGGGGAGTGAGACCGGGAAGTTATTCTTTCCGAACGGAGTTGTTCGGTCCCATGCTTAGTGTGGTTTGCATAGAGAACTTACAGCAAGGTATTGAACTGGTTAATAGCCTGGACTATGGACTGACTTCCGGTTTGCAGAGTTTGGATGAAGAAGAACAACGGTTATGGAAGAACTCTATTATGGCGGGTAATTTATATATCAATCGTGGTATAACAGGAGCTATAGTAAATCGTCAGCCTTTTGGCGGTATGAAACTTTCCGCATTTGGTGGTGGTGTGAAAGCCGGAGGTCCCAATTATTGTGCTTGCTTTGTGAAGATTTCCGATAAGCCCGGAAGTACCACAGATTATAAACAGAGTTATCCGAAGGCATACGAACAGGAATTTGCTCATGCACGTGATATTAATAATCTGTATGGTGAGCAAAACGTTTTTCGTTACTTGCCATTGCGTAATATGGTACTCCGTCTTTTCCCGGGTGATACTAATGAAGATGCGCAGATGATTGCATTTGCAGCTAAGATTTGTCATACCCCTCTGACTATTAGTTTTGAGCCTGGCGATGACCGTACGACAGCATTGGCTTCTCTTGGTTGTTCTTTGAAGAAAGAATCTTTGCAAGAGTTCTTGAAGAGTATGTCAGAGTATGAACGTATTCGTACTTGTGGGGTGGATATTCCGATGGAGATGTATGAGGAGGCAGCTCGTACTGATAAATATATTGCAACAGCCAAACCTGTGAAGAATGGTCGTGTGGAACTTATTCATTATATTAAGGAGCAGAGTATTTCATTTGAGTATCACCGTTATGGTAGTATTTTAGAGATTCCGCCGGTGGAATAATTGTTATAATGGTTTTACCTTGTTTCCATAGAGGTTTGCCTTAGTTAGATATAGTATAGAGTTTGGAACATTCATCATCGGGTGGATGTTCCTTTTTTATATTCTGATAGGTGCAGAGACAAGATACATAAAGTCTTTCTTATTGTTAATAACGCTATTAAACTAAAATATTATAGTTAATAACTAATAATGGTAGTATTAAAACTAATATTATTAGTTGGTTATTGATTTTAATTAGTTATGTTTGCTTCAGAACTTTAAACCACTAGTATTTATGAAACGTTTATCCCCTAAAGAAGAAGAGATTATGCGGATGTTCTGGAGTAAAGGTCCTATGTTTGTCCGTGATTTGCTCGAATTGTATAATGAACCGAAGCCGCATTATAATACTGTGTCCACATTGGTGCGCGGGCTGGAAGAAAAAGGTTTTGTGGGATACAAAGTTTATGGGAATACATATCAGTACCATCCTGTTATAAGCGAGTCTGAATACAAAGGTTCTGCATTAAACGAAGTTGTCTCCCAATTTTATGATAATTCTTATATAAATGTGGTATCTCAATTAATAGAAGAAGAACGGATGCCACTGGATGAATTAAAGGACTTGATAGCCCGAATAGAAAAAGGCAGAAAGTAAGGAGGTGATTATGGGAACTTTTTTGTTTTTCATTCTGAAGAGTAGTGTCTGCTTGTTTCTTTTTACAATTCTATATATCACATTGTTGAAGAACATCACTCATTTTCGTTTTAGCCGTTGGGCTTTCTGGGTGGGGACACTGCTTTGTTGGCTCATCCCTTTGATTCCTGTATCGGTTAGTATTCTCTCACCTATTCAACAATCGGTCATGATGGTAGGGGAGATATTTGAAGAAATGCCATCAGACGGAAAGGTTGCTACCGGATTTCTGGCAGAAAACGGATGGGATGCAAGAGCGGAACATTTACCGTTTCAGCAAGGAAAATCAGAAGGAATATGTGGTCTGTCTTTGTTGACCGTTATAAGCCTCTTTTATACGATGGGAGCTGTCGGTGTATTCTTGTTTTTTGTTTATTCTTTCGGGCGGTTGTGGCATCTTATCCATGGCAAGCCGGTGCAGAGGGAAGGAAGCTTCCGATTAGTGATTCTTCCCGGAAAAGTATGTTCTTTTAGTTGGTGGAAATATATTGTGATGTCTGAAGAAGACTATCGGCAGGATGGTTCACTTGTTCTGATACACGAAAAAATGCATTTATCTTACTATCACACATTGGATTTGGGATGGATGCATTGTCTGCTTATTTTTCATTGGTTTAACCCGATGACATGGGTATTGTGGCAGGAGTTGCGTGACTTGCACGAATATGAAGCCGATGAAGGAGTAATTTCTTCAGGTGTAAATATGGTTCAATACCAGTTGTTATTAGTAAAAAAAGCTGTTGGTACAAGGCTCTACTCTATGGCCAATGGCTTCGATCATAGTAAACTTAAAAATCGTATTGGCATGATGCTTAAAAAAAGAAGTAACGGATGGATACGGCTGCGTATGTTGCTGGCTGTTCCCGTGGCAGCAGGGGTGGTATATGCTTTTGCACAGCCCGAAATGAGTGAAAAACAAGTGTTGTTGCAAATGGAACTTATGACACAGGATGCACTGCTTCAGGACTCGATTGCAGAAAGCAAACTGACCGAAGAGATTGCTTCGATGAAACAATTCTTTAAAGAGAAATCGGATGCGTGGTGGAAGCATCATCGTACTCCGGAGGGGCGCTATGTATGGCGTACAACGCAGACGCACAGGCTCTATATGAATGGCAGTAATGAAGTAATGTTCGATACGGTTGTTTATAAAATCTTGACCGATCCCCGTCAAGTGATAGCCGGGCGGCTTCGTTCGGCTCGTGAAGCAGACAGATTGGAAAAGAAAAAGGACGAACCTCGTTTTTTATATATGGTGTATGATGTGAATTCGGATAAGCGACAGGTGCTTGGGATGCTAAAAGAGATAAAATTGGCTTTTGATGATCTGCGTGCGGAATATGTGGCAAAAGGAGCAAGTGATGTGGACGAGGTTTGTCCTTATATGGTCTATGTATACGGTCCGCGGAAATATGGTGTGAATGGTGCCGAGTTGTTGATAGGTGCTGCCGGAGCTGAACCGCAAGAAAGAATCCACGATATTACGGGGAATAGGTTGAAATCCTATCAAGGACGATATGGGAAGAATGCTTCGGTTTTACTTCGCGTAGATAATTCAGTAAGCGAGAGAGGGTATATCGAAATGTGCAAAAGGGTTAAACGCTATTTCCCTGCTGCAAAAACCGAGCATGAAAAGTAATGTGACTTGGGGTTGCCCCGAAAAGTTCTGATGGTGCTATGAGGCAACCCCGGCTTTCAGTAGTTTAGCCAAAGTTTGAATGAAGAAAGTTTTTCCTCACTGATGGTGATTTGTGATTTGTAAGGAGGAAGAACACTTATTGCTATTTTGCCGTTAAAATAAGGCTCGGCGTGGTCTATGGAATCAATGCTGATTATGACCTGACGGTTGGCGCGAAAGAATAGTTCAGGGTCTAATTGTTCCATCAGTTTGTTTAGGGACAGGTCGATAATGTGTTCCTGTCCTTTCTTGGTTACAGCAAAGGTTATTTTGTTTTCAGAATAGAAATAGGCTATATCTGTTACCTGGAGAGACCAAAAACGGTCGGCTCCATAAATGAGGAAACGGGTACGGTAACGTCTTTCTTTATGTTGCAGGGTGTCCAATAAAGTATTCAGATATTCTTGGGGGTGGGGTATTCCTTTGTTTTGTAAAGTCTCGTATTTAATGATGGCATCAAGCAGACGTGTTTCATCAATAGGTTTCAGTATATAATCTATGCTGTTTACGGTAAATGCACGTATGGCATATTGGTCATAGGCGGTGGTGAAGATAATGACAGAAGAAGGTTGGACGGTAGAAAGAAAATCGAAAGCGTTACCGTCTGCCAGTTGAATATCAAGAAAGATAAGGTCGGGCTGTGGGTTTTCTTTAAACCAGGATGCAGCTTCATCCACACTGCCCGGTACGATGGTTAGTGTCCACTGAGGGCGCAAACGGGTAATCATGGAATGTAGCAGGCGTGCTGCAGGTATTTCATCTTCTATAATGATTGCGTTTAGTTTATTCATATCCTAAAGGTACTTTTACGGTGAATGAATTGTTTTCTTTGATGACAATGATTTCTTCACCGAGCATTAGTTTGCAGCGGTTGGAAAGATTGTTCAAACCTACTCCCGATGAGGAGTCATTACTTTTTTTAGGTTGGATAGGATTACTTACTATCAGGTAATTATTTTCTATATCGATGTGGATTCGCATAGGCTTACCGGAAGTGATGGAGTTGTGCTTGATGACATTTTCCACCAGCAGTTGCAAAGTCAGGGGTGGAAGCATAGCGTCAGAATAATCATCGGGGACGAGGCATTCACAGCTGATACAGTTTCCCAGTCGCACTTCATGCAGGAAGAGATAGGATTTCATAAAATCCAATTCTTCATTTAAGGGAACTAAGGTTTTATCCTGACTTTGGAGAACATAACGGTAGACGCTGGACAAATGCTTGGTGAAACGGACAGCGTTGCTTGGATTGTATTCTATCTCGGCAATCAGTGTGTTGAGGCTGTTGAATAGAAAGTGCGGATTGAGTTGGTTTTGCAAGGCAGCATAACGGGCTGTGTTGTTTTCCTTTTGCAGTTCGGCAGCCTCCTGTTGCAGTTTCAATGTGTTTTGAATGGAGCGATTGGAGAGAAGTAACCCTACGATTACTAATTCTACCAGCCACACCAAAATGAGGATGCGCCAGCCACCGTTAGGGAAGATAAAGATATTATAGGAACCCACTAAAAGCTTTCCGATAATCAATAAACTGTAATTGAGTAAAAAGAATAGAAGAGTTACAGCTATATAGATAGTGATGATTTTCCAACGTTTGCGAAGGTTCAGTGCGTACTGGTTGTTTAACCATGAACTGAGTCGCAGGGTGGAATAACCGAGGATATTGAAAGCGGAGATAAAAAAGATAAAAGCTCCTTTAGAATAGAGTATATCTGACACCTGAGGGGGTAACTCAGAATAATTAGCCAGCAGGAGATAGGAAAAAACTCCTAATCCGGAAAACAGAAGACCATATAGTACAACATTCCATTTCATGTGAACAAAGCTACAATATTTTACAGAATAATATAGAGTAAAGAGGGATAAAATTAGGAGATGACACCGGAGATACAGATAAACAAAAACATGTTTCACACATAATATGAGGATAATGTATTGTTTTACAGTGATTTGGTGTGAAATGTGCATGTTGTCATGAAGTAATAAGTTAAACTTATGATATGCCATCTGTTATTTCAGGGTAATAACCGTTATAATAAAAAAAAGAGGAAGGATTTGTTGTTGCCATTGTTTCTCCGGAAAAAGATCAAGGTCTTTTTTGAAAACTCTTCCGGCTTTTTAAAAAACCTCAAGGTCTTTTTTGAAAACCTCAAGGTCTTTTTAAAAGATTCTTCCACCTTTTTCAGCAGTCCTCTTTTTTAGTATCTGTTCAATGCCTTCAGTAATGCGGAATAGTGTCCTTGTGCGGAAACTTTAGCTTGTACATAATTGGTTTGTGAGACTTGCCGATAGTTTTGGGCCTCTATTACTTCCACTACCGACACTTTTCCTTCCGCATATCTTTCCAATGCCATACGTTCGTTTTCGCGAGCTTTGTCCAATGAGTTTCCGGTTAATTGTACCTGTTCCATTGCTTGAGATAATGATACACGGGCTGTCTGGACTTCCAGGTTTACATGGTCACTTACTTGATGGAGATTATCAGTAGCTGCACCGACTTGGAAAGAAGATGCCTGTTTCTCATTGCGCCGTTTTCCCCATTCGAAAATAGGAACCGACAGTTTGGCATAAACAGCATAATTAGGGTCGAGGTCGGATTTGAAGTTATACCCGGGCGAGGAATAACTACCCTCTATACCGACATAAAGTTGCGGCTTATATTTTGAGTCTGTCAGTTTCTTTGAACTTTTGGCAATGTTGATTTGGTCGTATGCCATTTTTAATTCCGGTCGGTTGCATCCATCCAAGTTCCATAATTCTTCATTCATAACTATGGAAGGAATGCTGTCTTCCACTTCTGTTGTTTTATTGAGTTCCATGCCAATCAGTGAGTTGAGTGCCATTCTTCCGGTTTCAAGATTGCTTTTTGCCTGAAGCAATTGGTATTCTGCTTCATTTAGCTTTACTTCTGCCATGAGTAGGTCTTGCGGGTCTACCAAGCCTGCTTCCACTCGTTCACGGATGGTTTTGGCGAGCGAAGCAATGGAATTTCGATAGTCGGTGGCAACCTGTAATAGTTCGGCACGGGCCACGGTGTTCCAATATTGCATATCAGTTTGGTAGCACACGGCGGAACGGAAATATTCCGCCTGATGTGCTGCCAGACTATGTTGATGTTTTGCCATTCGGATGGTTTCCAGCAGCCGACCGCCTGTATAGACCGGTTGTAGCAACGTGAGGGAAGTGCCATATTTCATGTCTTTTCCTTCGAAAGTCAATGGATTCTGCATGCTGGGCAGGTTTAGAGTGAGCCGGATAGGATTACCGGTATATTGAAAGTTGGCGTCACCCGATAACTTGGGACGTAAATCCTTTTGGGCGGCTTTTTCCAATTCGATACTTGCAGAAATGTGTTTATCCGCCGCCTTCAGGTCGTGGTTGTATTCCACAGCCATCGACCTGTACTTTTCCAATAAATCACTTTGTTGGGAGAAAGTAGCGGACGGAACACTAAAAATAAAGATAAACAGTATATTAATTTTTTTCATGAGTTATATCTATTTTGAGGGTTATATTTACCATAGGAGATTGTCCGAAAAAGATATATTGCACTATTTTTTTACTTTGTCATTCTGAGAACAACGGAGAATCTGTAAACACACAATGAAAGTATTCAGATTCTTCACATTGTTCAGAATGACGGAATGATTGAGCAGTTGAACTTTTGGGACAGCCTCGATAACATGATTACTTAATTTTATAAAACATGGCATACAGTGTTGGTGTTATAAATAATGTCAACAATGTGGCGAATGTCAATCCGAAAATAATGGTGGCTGCCATACCTCCGAATGCTATATCGAACAACAGAGGAACCATTCCCAGAATTGTAGTGGTAGCTGCCATCAATACAGGACGTGTTCTGGATACTGTGGCTTCTACAACGGCTGTGTAGGGAGCTACTCCGTTTCGACGTTGTATATTTATCTCATCCAGCAGTACAATCACATTTTTAATAATCATACCCAGTAGTCCCAACCATCCGGCAATGGGGAAGAAGCCGAAATCAAATCCTGTGAGTAACATTCCTACGGCAACACCGATAAGAGACAATGGGAGTATGCATAGAATAATGATCGGTTGGCGGAAATTGCCGAATAATGCAACCAGAATCACTACCAGCATTAAAAATGCCAGAGGAAAGAATTTGGCAATAGCCTGCATCGCTTCACCTTGGTCTTTGTATTGGGCATCCCAAAAGAAACTATACCCTTCAGGCAATTCTATTGCTTCTATCTCTTCTCGTATTTCTCCATGCACTTCGGCCATGGTGTGTCCCGGCTTCACTCCACACATGGCTGCCATGGACAACTGGCGGTTGTATGTGCGTATCTGTGGAAACTCCCAAGTGGTTTCAATCTTTTCCGTCACTTGCGATAGAGGTGCTGAATGCTCTCCGTTCCAAACAGGGAAATCACCTAAAGACTGGACATCCGTAATATGGACTCCTTCTGATTTTAGCAATACGGGTACTTTCTTTTCGTTATCCCGATAAATTCCTATGGGAGTTCCATCACTGACAGATTTGACAGATTGCATCATCTGGGCTTTGGTGATACCCAGTGCACCGGCTTTTACAGGGTCGTAGACAGGGCGAATCATCAAGGACATATTTCCCCATTCGTTGCGGGCATCTGCGACTTTAGGATTGCGACGCATTATTTCGATTGCTTTTCCTGTCAGTGAATCCAGTACAGCGGGGTCCGGTCCTAAGAAGCGGGCTTCGATAACCGCTTCCGTCAGGGGGCTAAGCTCGAACTTATTTACTTTTATCAGTGGTTCGGGGTATTTCTGACGGATGGAGTCTTGCAGCAAGGTATGTAATTTTCTTGATTCTTGAGAGGTCTTGCATTTTACCAATATCTGTGCATAGTTGGACTGAGGCCCGAAAGCTACATTAGACAGATAGTAACGGGGCGGAGTGCGGCCTATGTAGGTAGAAACCATTTCAGTTTCTTCGTGTCCGCGGATATAGTTTGCCAGGTTGCTTGCCATGCGGTCTGTTTCATTGATGTTTGTTCCTTCGGGTAACCACATATCTACCGTAAAGTATTGTTTGTCTAGCGCAGGTACAAAAACTTTAGGTATAAATTTAAAACTCCAGGCAGAAAGTATCAGCATAACTACCAGTGAACCGATAGTAACCGATCGATGGCAGAGTACCCAGTGCAGGGAGTTGCGGAAACGATTATAATATTTTCCGTCGAATAAAGCGGCTTTCAATTCCTCGGGACGCGGGCGACGGACAAATTCTTGTATAAAGAAAGGAGTCTGCGTCAGTGCGAACACCCAACTGAACATCAATGACACTCCGATAACCACGACTAGTGAAGATAGCAGTTCACCTGTGATATGTGGTGAATAATAGATAGGGAGGAAGGTAAGAATAGCGATGACAGTTGCCGCCAATAAGGGCAAAGCTGTAGCTGAGCAGGCGCGCATGATGGCGACACGCTTCCGCATTCCGCGTTCCATATTGATTAAGGCGGAGTCTGAAACGACGATGGCATTGTCCACCAGCATTCCCATGGCGATAATGATGGCAGCAAGTGACATTCGCTGAAGCGCGATGCCGCAAGCCATCATGACAATGAGCGTGGCAAAGATGGAGAAAATCAGTCCGCTGCCAATCAAAGTACCATTCTTGAATCCGATGAAAAATAACAGAATGGCTATAACGGTTAGAACGGAAATGATGAGGTTCAAGATAAAGCCTTGATTGGCAACGTCTGATTCATATCCTTGGTCATAGATGGAGGTCAGTTCATATCCTTCGGGCATGGATTGGGATAGTTTATCAATCCGATCCTTCACGGCTTTTGCCATATCCACTACGTTTCCGGTAGGTACGGTAGAGATGGCAATGCCTATGGCCGGCTGGGCATTGATGCGCATCAGGTTGCTGGCAGGTGTTTGATAGCTTTCTTCTATTTGTGCTATATCGGCGAGGCGGAAATGTTCGCCTGAGCGTGAAACGATAGTCAGGTTTCTGATGTCGTCCAATGAATAGAAATTTCCGGTTGACTCGATGCGTAGGCGGTTCTGTCCGGCATCAATTCCTCCGGCATCCACCACCTTGTTCTGTGCTTCGAATGCACGGACTATGTCGGAAGTGGTAATTCCGCTTTGCGCCATGACGGATGGGCTGACAGACACATCGATGGTGGGTGTCTGTACTCCGTAGATTTCCACTTTAGCTACATCTTTTACTTTCAGAAGCTCATTCTTGATGATTTTAGCCTCGTCTTCCAGTTCCCGATAGGTATGGCCATTTCCGGTAAGCCCATAGAAAACACCCAATACATCTCCAAAGTCGTCATTGACAACCGAAGGTCCTGCTCCATCAGGAAGCTTACTTTGTACATCGTTTACCTTGCGGCGTAATTTGTCCCATAGTTGTTGCATCTCGTCTGCCCGGGTTTCTTTTTTCACATAGACGGTGATTTTGGAGAGCCCGGCGCGATTCTCTGTTTTCAGATAATAGAGTTCGCTCAAAGACTGAATGGATTCTTCTAGGATATCGGTTACTTGAGATTGTACTTCGGAGGGAGATGCTCCGGGGTAGGGAGTCAGTACGAGTGCCTGTTTGATGGTGAAAGGAGCGTCTTCCAGTTTTCCCATTTTGATGTAGGAGAATAGGCCGCCCGCCAATATCAATACCAATAGCAGGAGGGTGACTGACTTCTTTTGCAGGAAGTATTTAACTAATTTCATAACTGTTTGCTTCTTTGATATTATTTGTTATCTGCATTTATTTTCATTCCGTCCGACAAGAAGCGGAGTCCGCTGGTTGCTACAGTTTCATCGGGACGTAGACCTTCGGTAATGGTTACATATCCGTCCGGTAACAAATCTCCTTTTTTTACTTTCCTTAAGTTCACCTGTTGGGTGTTGGCATCCACTACCCACAGATAATCGCCTTCTGTAGGACGATGGCAAAGAGCCGTTTGGGGGATGGCTACTCCATTGGTAATATCCGGTGTTTTCGAAGGATGATTCAATTTTGCTTTGCCGGACATGCCTGCCAGTAATTTTCCTTCTTTATTGGGGAGTAAAGCAGTTAACAGATAGGAGAGATTGTTGCGGGTAGTTCCTTTGGAAATTTCCGCTATCTGTGCCTTATATATCTTATCGGGTTGTGCGTCAAATCGTACTTGTATTGTATCCATGGCTTGCGCTGTATAAGCAATGTCTTGAGTGACGTAAATTTCCAGTTTAAGTTGGTCGATATCAATAAAAGAAATGACGGGTTGCGTAGCCTTCACATCCTGAAATTTCTCTATATATACCTCACCTACATAACCGTTGAATGGGGCGATAAGGCGTGTATCTTCCAGTTCGTATGAAGCGGTATCGAAAGCTGTTTTGGCAGTGGTATAGTCTGCTTTTGCTTTTTCGTAAGTACTTGCGGAGATGTTTCCTTTATCATATAGCTTTTGTATACGTTCAAACTCTGTTTTTGCCTGATGGTAGATTGCTTCGGCACGTTCTTTACGAATGCGGAAATCACGCGGGTCTATTTCGGCTATGATGCTGCCTTGTTTGTATCGGTTACCGGCATATACATCGAAACGGTCAATGGGACCGCCCACCCGAAAGGATAATTCGGAAGTGCGGAAAGGCTGGGCAATAAAGGAGAATTCTTTCTCTCCTTGATGTAAAACCGGGACAGCTTGTGTTGTCTTTACAATAAAGTCTTGTTTTTTGTCATTGCCTTCGGTGGCACAGGAAGAAAGTAGTGCGGCAAGGCTGAATAATAACATGGAATGTACGTTTATCTTCATATTTTGTCTTTTAGGTTTGAGACAAAAGTAAGAAGCATTCGAGTACTAAATAGGGAAGAAGGTGCTGAAGCCGGAAAAAATGGCGATGGAAAAGGAAATATGCAGATAAAGGCAGAGATGATTTATTCTATATAAATCATCTTTTTGGTCATTCCACCATCAATTGTTATGTTTTCACCATTGATGAAATCATTTTCTTCCTGGCAAAGGAACAGGCACATCCGGGCAATATCTTCCGGTTTTCCCACCCGGCCGGAAGGGTGCTGTGTATGGTCTTCGGGGCGGAGAAGTTCATATTCTTGTGTTTGTATCCATCCCGGTGAGATGGAGTTGACAGTTATATGTTGCTTGGCAAGCGATAAGGCAAGTGCATGGGTGAGTGAATAAATTCCTCCTTTAGAGGCGGCATAACCCTCACTTCCCGGTTCACTCATTAAATGGCGCGTGGAACAGATATTGATGATTCTGCCATAATGTTGCGGAGAATCTTGAGCTTTGCGGTGGATGGCAAGAAGTCTTGAGGTTATAAACACCGGTCGGAGATTGATGGATAAGATTTGGTCAAAGTCTTCTACACTTGTTTCGGTGAGGTCAGAAAAGAGACTCACTCCTGCATTATTGATTAAGATATCTATATCTCCCCATCTTTTGATGATTTTTAGCATACAATTTTCCAGAGCTTCTTTATTCTGTATGTCTACAAGATAGAATGCAGCTCCTGTTTCTTTGGCAGTTTGCAGTCCTGAAGTTTCATCTTTATCGCAGAATGCTACCGGATAATTTTTCTGTCGAAATGCTTTTACAATGGCTTTGCCAATGCCGTTGGCTCCTCCGGTTATAAAAACTCTTTTGGAATTTGTCTTCTTGGAAGTATGTTTGAGAGGCTTTTGCCAAGCGGCCTTTTTAGCTTGATATTGTTCGAACTGTCTTTCTATATAATTATCTGCCATAGTTTATTGAGAGATTTTAATCATTCGCTGTAGGAAGGAACAGGAAGTTTCCTCCCTACAGTGAGTATATTTAGGTTATTCCCACTCTATAATGTGTATTTATTGATTATCAGTACTATATATTATATTTCTCATTAGTAGGGTACGTTTTTAGGGTACGATTACTGCAAACTGGTTGAGGCTAACACTCTGTAGATTAAACCCATTTTTGAAATTTCAAATGAATTAATCTGAAATGATACCTCTGTAAGTTTTGTACAAAGATACGGAATTTTACTGGATAACTCACTATAACACTATATCAAATATTTCTTTGGGATGGCTAATAGTACAAATTGCAGGAATTTGTTTTAACTCACCATTCCCCCACAGACAACCAACAAATTCCACCCCATATTCTAGACAAGCCTTATAATCATCAACCTCATCACCTATATATATTATGTCAGATTTTAGAATATGATGAGTTTGTAAAATGCTATCTACAGCAACTTGCATTACCTTTTTCTTTCGTGCTAGATTCTCCATTGGGTAGCCTTGTCTATACCCATATACATTTTCCAATGGAATGTTGAGGTTGAAGTACTGGATAACTTTCTTTACGGTTGAGCCAACATTTCCACTTACTATATATATAAGGTGTCCTTCTGAAAGTTGCTCTATGACCTCTTTTATACCATTAAATACGGAAAACTCAGAGATGTGTTTCTGCACCTCTTTATAATCCTTTCCATATTGTTTTGCTATGGATGAATCTACCAGTGTCATATCCATATCAAACAAAATAATTTTCCTGCTGTTTGTTCCCATAGTACAAAGTTAGTGATAATCCAATTATTAACATTCACTTTTATCCTATTTGATATAAAAATGAAAGTCGTTATAGCCTTATCCAACCATAACGACTTTCAAGATATGCTTTAACTGCTTATTATCAGTTTATTATGCAATTTTCCTAATATTCACTTACTTGCAAAGGTGAATATTAGAGGTATCTATCAGATACTTTGCGATAATAATAGCCATTGCCATACTCCAAACGTTGATTGTTTATGTCCATATCTATATAAGTGTCTCCACAATAAATTGTATTTCCACTTATACGATAGGCACCTTTGGCTACGGTTGTTCCACAATCTGTTGCTACTAATTGCTGACTTTCTCTATCAATGCAAACTTTTGCATTGACTCTCATTGCCCCCAAAGCCGTTGAAACAGTTGTGTTAAGTTCCCATATACCATTAATCCATTCAGGCCCCATCCGCTCTTCATCTAAACGCATTTGATTTTCTTCGGCTTCTTCTCGTATCCATTCTTCATTGTTGGCAAGTTGTTCATTCGTTTCTAACTTACCAGTTCCAATACTGTTGCCATAAACCTTAAACTCAGAGATACACAAATCATTCCATTTTCGACCGAAATAATATCCATCGCTATTTTTTGTTGAGAATATTAGACCTATTTTATTTGTTGGCTTGGAATTATCAAAGTTGGGACTTACAACTAAACTTTGAGATTCAACAGTATCTTTTAATTTTCCTCTGTAAATTATATCGCTCTCATTGGGAAATTCCTCTATCATATAATCTACCCTATAAACAGTAATCCATGCAGCACGAGTGTTATTAAAGAAAGAAACCTCATCCTTTCCATATCCATTAACAATCACCACTTCACTAACTGTATTGCAATTTACAGTAAAAATAGGTCCAAACAAAGCATCACAATCATAGATAGGACTATCAAGGTTTACTGCCCAAGCCGTTTTTATATTGTCATCTATAAGATTATCTGCTGTGTATTTAGCAACTTTACTGGATGGCAAATAATATCCACATTCTGCTTTGGATATACTAATTTCGTGTGCATTAGTTTGAAACTCACTTTTTTCATCTTTTGAATCATTAGACTCCTCTATTTCTATTGGAATAGAGTTGTTCTTTTTTGAAGATAATGTATGGAAATATAAACCAAAGCCGAATGCAATAACGACTATAACCAAAGTAGCAAATATCCAAAACGCACTTATTACATTCTTTTGCGATTGTTGCCTTTGTTGACTCATAATTTATTTTTTTATAAAATGTGTGATATAAAAATTTTATTTGCCAATACCATCTCCATTCACGTTGTTAAAACGATGTTGAACGAAGAAAATATCCAGTCCTTATCATATTAATCACGTCTAAATACAATTCACGAGGATATCGAGAAGTTGCATTTATCCAATCTCCTGTACGATAATCCCTATAACCCGATTTTATAAGTTTTCCATTATTATCAAATGACATAATTATATTTTCTTGATCATCTTCCTCAATAGACCAATTACCTATAGGTTTTCCGTCTGCATTGTATTCACCAGAGCATTTTACTAAAAAATTATCTTTATAGAATATTTTTTTTAATTTTCCATTTTCAAAGGTTCCACAAAAATAACTGCGACGTGGCCTATTTAGATTTCCTATGGATATGTCGAATTTTACAGGTAGGCCATTTTCATTAAAGAATATTTCGCTATGAATACCATCGTCATAAGTGCCAGCAGGAATATCCCAAGTCCATAATCCTACTTGTTTGTTATTTTTAAAATATCCCTTAGCGTTAGCATTTGTGCCATAAGGGCCTTGTGCTTTTCGAGAAAATGAAAATTTCCCTTCAAAAATTCTACTGCCATCAAGTGCTTCTTTGTACTGATAATTTGCAATACCATCTACTGCACTATAATTTTCGCCATAACCAAAACCTTTTAATTTGAAATCTCCATTATATGTTTTTAAGTTATTATCAAAAGTAATAGACTCCAAAAATAAATCTTCTAGCGTACCATATTTCACAAGAACATTGGGGTCATACGCAAAATAAAATGACACAACATTACTGATATGTCTAATTTCGAAATAGGTTTGGTGGCTTTTCTGTCGTTTTATTTCGTTTTTTGCCTCTTGCTCTTGTACTAATTTTGTGTCCAACTCAGTCCAAGACATTGTCGGATGTGTAAAGAAATAATGCTGTGCTGCCTTTCCGAATTTATACTCTTCATCGTCATTACTTCCTGATATCGTTTCTTTATTCCTTTCCATTTGTTTATCATTAAACCCCGACTCTGCAAGTATATATAATGTATCAACGGGAATCTTTAGCTTCTCTGATATTATATTTGCACTTTCGTTTAAATCATTTGACAAATAATACCAGTAGTAATTACCATTTATCTTCACTGTATAAAGTCCAGCTTGTTTGAGTCGTTTTCTTAGAGAATTAATTTGTTCTTGTGTAAAAAAAACTCTTTGGGAAGCTGATGTTAATAGAGATATATCATTACTTAGTACATTTTCTTTATTACTGCTGGGTTCGGAAAGCATATACTCGGCAAACATATATAATGTATCAACTGGAATTTTTAGTTCCTGCGATAAGCTATTTACTCCTTCGTCTGAAATGTTAAACAACTTTTTCCAAAAAGATTTATCATTTGTATTTACTACTATATGAAGACCAGCTAGTTTGAATCGCTTTCTTAGAGAATATATTTGTTCTTGCGTTAAATGCTCTTTTTTAGAAGCATTACGACTATCTTGGGCAAATAATAAAGATGGTGTTAGCAGAAATATCAATATAAAAAATGCACTACAAAGTTCCTTGATTTTATCAATATAAGTATGATGTTTGTCATATTGGGGTTTGCTTCCTTTATAAGTAAATTCCGCTTTAACATCATTACTATCAATCATGATGTTTTTTGTTAAAGTTTCAACTCCACCTTTAGGGAGTGTTGCCGTTCTTTCTTCAAGAATACGACCATCTTTCTTTTGTATTAATTGAAACGTTCCAATAGGTGCATTACAATTAGGACAATTAACTAAATCGTTATCGTCAAAAAAAACACCGCATTCATCACATTCAAATTGTGCCATAGTAAATTTACATTGCATCTATGGCTCTGTAATGCAATTTAATTGTAAATGATTGAAGCCACACAAAGAAAGTGGAGCCATATTTCCACATATCTTATTGGAGTGGCCCTAGGAAAGCCAAGAATACAGATAAGTGAAACGGACTCCACTTTGACTGTATATCAAGGTTGTTGATAATACAAGCCAAAGAGAGCATCATTCACCTTCATTCTGTATTCTATTGGTTGAAATTTCCTAGGTTTCTCCAATACGAATGAAGCGAAAACGCTTTCTATGTATGTCTGCACACCCCTAGTGGGTTTGCAGATGCAAAGTTAGCAATTTTCCGTGAAAGATGCTCTATATATGGCTATTATTTAATAGGTGCTACCTAAAAATCCAGTAAATCGTATGTTTCTAAAAGTTCTTTTTCTCGTAATCCAAGGTAGATTTTTGTAATTGCTACACTGGAATGGTTGAATAATTCTGAAAGTTTCACCAGTGCCATCTGTGCATTTTCGCCACTACTTTCAAAAACTTTCCTACCAAAAGCCTTCCTCAACGAGTGGCAGGAAAAGTTATCTATCTTGATATTATATTGCCTCTTTATCTCTTTCAATCGTACATTGATACGCTGTGTGGACATCACCATATTTTTCCTACTAAGAAAACAAGCCTCATCCATATTTTTTATTTCAAGTGCCTCAAAACACTGTTGGATATGCTTTTGAAAGTCTGAATTGATTTTAATGATTCTACGTTTCCCTGTCTTTTGCTCATTTATAACAAACATATCATTCTGCAATAACATTGCCCATGTGAGCTTTCTAAGGTCTGACACACGAATTCCAAAGAAACAACCACAACCAATAAAAAGGCTCATTCGGAAATCACCATCACGATACAATTTTCTGATAAGATTAAGCATTACATTCCAATCAAGATAATCTGCTGTTGTATGGCTATTTCTTACGCTCATTTTCGTGGGTTTTAATTGTTAGTGAATGATATTATTATCAATATTGATGTAATTAGTTGATATTTAGATTATATTCAAATTTATGAACTAGTGAATGTTGGGGAGGCAATACAACCTCCCCCCCCCTTATTACATTCAAAATACTTGCACTAAATTTTCCCAGCGGAAACTTCTCCATTCTCCAATCTCAACATCAAAATATGCCGTTGTTTTGAATGCCTCACGGCTTACACCTCTACCGTTAGTCTTTGCACTGGCTATGTTGCTTTGTGTTGTTCCCCAAGCCTCTCTATATGAACCGTCCTTTTTCTTGAAAATGAAGTGTGCCACACCGTTAGCAAGTTTCACCTTGAGGGTGTCGATGAGCATTGCTTTCATTACTCCCATTTCATTTGATTGTGTACGAGTTGCAATAACTGTTGCTCTATTGACTGTTGAATTGTTGATGACGATTGCGTTTATCATATCTGTTATTATTTAATTATTACTTCTGTTTGACAATGCAAATATAGGCATTTATTTACTATATGCCAAATATTCATAGCTAAAGAATACTAAAGTTGTTCATATATTTAATTTATGCCTTATTTTTAGTACCTTTGCATTTTGAAGTTACGAAAAGAGTGTAATTTATTGGAAATGAGCGTAGGTTAATTGCTCTTGATAGTAATAGGTTACGATTTAGTTAGTTATCTACTGCATTATCCTTCTGCGCGTTGCGTAACCTTCAAAGAACTCTTCGTATGCAAAAGTAGCTATTTAATCCGAGATTTTGATATAAACTCCCGGATTTTTTTATCCCCTCATTCATAAGATTTTTCCGTAAAAGCGGTTTTGTCCGTCGGAACACCATTGCCCAAAACGGGTTTGAGCAAACGTGTGCCGACTACCGCATAGCCGGAGAAAAAGGCACAGCCTCACGCCTAAACGATGTTTAGACTGATGATGCTGTGCCTCTTTCTTTTTGCGCCTATGCCAAGAGGTGCTTTTACGGGGTTTCAGACGGTTTCCTCTTTTTACGGATTTTCCCCTGAAGTTTTTTCTACCCAATCTGCCTCTGTTTTCGTTTACCTCCATTTTGCGCCTTT
>UMFT01046803.1_pt1 | contig 40991 bp, 36 predicted proteins | sample 1965081 | NCBI WGS metagenome assembly UMFT01 (sample SAMEA4836053, study PRJEB28245) | human gut metagenome | biome: gut microbiome; material: fecal sample | place: Denmark | collected 2008
GTATATATATATATATATTCGTCCAGTTTGAATAGTTATAGTTTGGATACAAAATAAAAGGTAACATTCAAAATTTGGCGATGGCGAACATTGCCTTTTATTTTTGCTAATTCAAAGTCATTCAATTTTCAAATAACTATCTACCGACAGGAAACACTTATGCAGTTTCCTGCTTTTTTTTATTCATATCGTCACGAATCAATCGTTTGGTATACGTCTGAAACGGAGTTTCCAAAGATTCAATCCATTCCACTAGATCAGGTTCTGTTTTTTTATTAAACTTCACTTCTCTTCTAATTAAATTTGCTTTAACATATTCCGCATGCTTAATTGCATTTTTCTGTTTTGTTTTATCAGTCATCTTTGGCTTATCCTTTCTACAATTACATTATAATGGTCGACCAATATAATGTCAAGCATTTACAAAAAAATTTTACAACAAATTCATTATATTTAACAGTACCAATTCTTACTATGGGTTATAACTACAACTTATTCCTTGTATGAGAATACATACTTCATAACCATTCAATACGATCCCGCATTTAACCTATTGTTAAAACTCACGAAAAAAAGAGAGGATTCCCGTCCTCTCTTTCTCTATGCCAAAAATGGCATTCAATGTACTACTTAATTATATATCATGAACAGTTCAAAAACAAATACATAATATCCATTACTAATAATCCATTACTAATAATCCACTATACTTTATAAACTATATCCGTAACATCGCCTAATTCAAAATCATACGTGATATAGCTAATATGAGTCTGAATCAATTTTCGTTTAGTCACACGATCCGCATAGATCAGCTGACGAATTCCCGATTCATCAAATTCTTTTATTTTCTTGCCAATATCAAAAATCATTTTCTTGACTTTCTTCATAGAAAGGTCATACGTTGTAACATCTATGCTTCCGTTAATATAATCATCTAATATTTGCAATCTTCTGTCTTTAAAAAAAAACAAATCATCTTCTAGCTTTTTTAGCTGTTCGGACGTTTTGTTGCTGTTGATATGCAAACCAAGTGGTATAACAATCTGATTAAAGAGTTTATCTTGGTTCACACGTTTATTACATTTTGGACACCAGTAATAATAATAGGTGTGTCTGTATTTATTTTTTGTTTTTACAGTACTAACGTGATCGCATCGTTTACCACACTTGCAATGGACCAGTCCGTGAAACAAATACATTTCCTGGTTTGGTTGTGATACGTTTCTATGCGTTGCTTTTTCTACCGCTTTATAATATATATCTTCATCCATAATAGCCGGAACTACATTACGATACTCTACCCCATGGTATTCAAAAATTCCTATATTTCTTTTGTTTATTAAACAGTTACGGATAAAATACCATTTCTTTTTCATCCCATACGTTTTCTCTAAATATATTCTTAGATCATCAATCCCATATCCCTCATACACAAATTTTTGAGTCATATCCTTGATGATGTCAGCTTCCTCTGGAACAATCTTTAGAACATTTTTATCTCTAGTCCATCCAAATGGATCTCTACCGCCATACGGATATTTACCACTTCTTACCATTTGTTCTAAACCCGCAACAGTACGTTCACTTATCACCTCACGTTCCCATTGACTGATTACCGATAAAATACCAACTAACATTCTTCCATTGGCCGAAGAAATGTCTATACGATCTACAACCGCTACTAGTGAACAGTCATACTCCATTACTGTTTTTATCAGTTTATATGTATCTATAACGCTTCTGGTAAGGCGATCCAACTTAAAAGCAACAATAGTATGTATCTTTCTTTTGTACACATCATCTAACATTCTTTTCATCTCAGGTCTTGAAAGATTTTTCGCAGAATATCCATCATCCTTGTAAATCTTCACTTCATCATTTGGAAAATATAAATCAATATATTTTCTGCACTGTACTTCCTGATCTCCTAAACCATATCCATTGTGTGCCTGATCGAAAGTCGAAACACGCAAATACATTGCAACAAATTTTGTCATAAAAAACCTCCATAGGCTCACCATGGTAACATAATCAGATTTCCATTAACTATATACTCACAATTCTTTTTAATTATCAATCCTGGTATATTTGTTCCTTTAAAAGTTCTTCCTTTTCAGCATCATCAGGATGTAAACTAAAAAATCTTTCATACAATTCCACATGTAATGGAGTCATTTCTTTAGTTGCAAAAACATCTATTCTATCCTTATAAGTCATGATATGTAGTTCCTCTATATTTAATAATTTCAACAATTCACATAACACATCACTTAATTCATCTATATCCGTTTTTATAACATAAGATTTTTGTAGTTTTCTTGATAGTCTCTTCGATTTCTTTTCTTGTACCATATAACATCGACCTTTCATACATATCAATCATACAAAAAAAGAATTATTTGTCATCGACCGAAATTTCAAAATCGGTCGATAGTAAAGAAAAATTAAAAAAAGCTATTCCATATAATATGAAATAGCCGGCTATCCAAATTTGTTAGGAAGATGAACAGCTCTAACATTATAACTTTCGACTGTTCACCTGTCTAGCTTTATTCATTTGAACAACTTCATTTGCTTCTTCTTCAGTACGATACACTTTCGATTCTCGTACTCTGATACCAGAAGGTCCGTCATTGCCATTATTTGTAGCAAATTTAATTGTTACAAATCCCCCACCTGAACGTATGACAGTCGCTTCTTTTACGAAAACTGAACTGGAAACAAAGTATACTTTGTCCCCTTCTTTATATTTTGATACCATTTTCTATCCTCATGCTTATTTTACATATATTATTTTCAAATGCAAGTTTATCGGTATTAAATTATAGTGTTCATGAACTTATCTCTCCATTGAATATCAAATTTCACCTTACCAACTTCAAAAAGTTCATGGACTTTGGAAATAATTGAATCATAATCATTTGCTTTATCCATCAAAATTATCAATCCCTTTGATTCCACGCTCTAAATTTTGTTCCTTCGTGCTTACACGATGATATCCGTAAAACATCATTTAACCTCCTAATTTTAACAAAAAAAGGTCTATAAATAAATAGACTAGTCTATAAATAAAAAATAGGACATTGATAGACTATTTAATTACTATCTTTATCCTAGTGCATAAATGTATACAATTATGGTCCTAATTTTTTAGAATTATTTTATTCCCATCTGCAAACTGTATATCCGTTAAATTTAATGAGTTCAAATAATTCTGTTCCTTTATTTGATCTTCCTTTTTTATTTTCTTGTACCAAGCTTTTAAAGTGCCATTCCAAAAATATCCATTTTCTTTAAGTTTCTCTTTTTCGGAATAACAATTATATACATTTACAATCAAATAATTTTCATTAATATCCTTATTTGGGTTAGGTGAATATATCTTTATAAACTTTAATATTTTATTATGGTCAGTAGTCAATCTTGGCATATTCTTAATATCTGAGACAGACACAACATTTAAATCCAATGCAGAATACAAAAGCTTTTGAAAAATTTCATAAAATGCATCACTATGATCTGAAGTATGGCGATTACACCAATCAATATGGTGAGACACTTCATGCAAAGTGGTACAAATCAGATTTGCATTTGTCTTTGCACTTGTCTTTGGAACAAAAACACGTATGATATGAGTTCTCATATCATAATCCCCAGCAAAAGACTTCCTATCATCATTTAGAAAATTTAATTTAAACCATTTATAATTTTCTCTTTCATAATCAAATTTCGCATTTTCAATTATTTTAATCAACGTCTGTTTAACTAAAAATTCACTCGACATATAACATTCCTCTTACTTAAGGCAACTTGCCTTAATTCTATTTTTTATTCAACAGCTGTGTTTTAAAAGCAGGATATTTTCTTCCGTTGAATTCATGCGGTTCTAGAAGAATATCAAGACCTGCTGTATAAGGCACTCCGCTTTTATTTACTAATTCGATCTTAGGCAGTTTATGAGCAAGCAATGCTTCTACTTTTTTATTTGTAAAATGGTATTCTGCACCGAAAATCTTTTGCTTTTCATAGAGTGCGAACGAACATTTTTCTCTATCCTCTTTACTGTGCGTAAAAAATAAACCTTTTGCACTTTTAAATGCATAAACAGGTTGGTTGCACCATGGACAGCATCCTAAAGATTCAGGTTCATTTTTAAACTGAGATTCTGGTATTTCCTTGTTGCTTGCATTTTCAAAGTACTGATTTAAAAATGCAATCGCATTTTGAACACATTCATCTACTGTGATTTTTGAATTGTATACTTTTTTTAGGTCTTTTTGTAGTTCTACAGTACGCTGTGGTGAAAGGTCAAGATTTGATTTATTTAAAAATTCAACCATGTATCTGCCTTTATCTTCAATCGAATATACATTGTCAGTCAGACTGATGTATCCCGTCTGGATCGCTTTATCAATAATTCCTGATCGAGTTGCTTCTGTTCCAATTTCACAACCACTCAGTAATGCCTTATATTCATCATCTTCTGTATCAGTGACCTTTTTGAATGGATGGACCATCCAATTACCAAGGCTTTCAACTGTATATGGTTTAGGTGGCTGTGTTTTCTTCTCTACTGGTTTAAAATCAACATCTAAAGTTTGATTTATCGACAACAGTGGAATAGCTTTATCAACTGAATCCTCCCCATAAACACGCATCCATCCTTTTGATTTAACAGCTTGACCCTTGATTTTTAAGTCATTTTGGAACTGTCTGCCAACGTGAATCGTTGCTTCTGTTTCTGTAACGATACAAGGTTCTTTCCAAAAAACAGAATTAAAGCGGGCAAAGATAGCCTGATATACCATCTTTTCATTTGATGAAAAAGAATCATAATTTGCTATTTTATCAGTCGGCATTAATGCAGAGTGAGATTCGATTTTAGAATCATCGAAAATTCGTTTTGAATCTTTAAATAACAGAACATTGTTCTTGTCATGTACTTCCAACAAGTGAAGAACAGTCTGCTTTTCATTTTCACTCAGATATTCTGTATTGGTTCTTGGATATGTAACAAAACCTTTTTCATATAAACTCTGAACAACTGCTAAAGTTTCAGCAGGCTTTAGTTTAAATTTCTTCCCACAGAAACCTTGTAATTTACTCAAGCTGAACAGCTTGGGACTTTGTTTTTCGACATCCCTTGTTTGAATATCTGTTACGATACCTTTATTAGAATTTAGATCGTTACAAATCAAATTGATCTTGTCCTTCTCGTTCAACGCAAATTTATCCTTTAAAGATAGTTTTAATCCATTAACATTCGATTCAACCGCATAATATTTTTCAGGAATGAAATGCTCGATTGCAATTTGTCTATTATATATTTCAATGACGATTGGGCAGATTACTCGCCCGATATTCAATAGACTGTTCGCTTTTGATGAAACATCTCTTGTTAAATTGATACCTAGAAGCCAGTCTACATACATACGTGCAACACCTTCGTTGTACAAATTATTGTATTCTGAATCAGCCCTTCGCTGGTTTAGCTGTGTAACAATCGTTTTATCTGTTTGATCTGGCAACCAAAGTCGAGTGATGCGTTTTGATCTATCCTTTAACCCAGAACGTAAAATCAAACGTACAATAACCTCACCTTCCCGGTCTGCATCTCCTGCACAAATGATTTCATCCGTTTTATTATCATTAATCAGAGCACGAATTACATTAAACTGTTCTTTCACACCTTTATCCTTTTTTAACTTGAATTTAAAAGGATTAGGATAGAATGGTAAATTCTCATTCCATTTGATTTTTTTACCAAAATAATTATCCATATTCTGCAATGTCAGCAAATGTCCATACGCATAGGTCACGATATAATCCCCAACAGTGATATAACCTTTATTGTTCAAAGCATTTGTGTTCTGGCTTTTGCTAACTGCAGTAGCTATCGTTCTACCCAAACTTGGTTTTTCTGCAATAATAACCTTCATGAGCTAAACCTCCGCCATGCACATATTCAAAATTTTTTGAGAGAAAGTCATATCCTGTTTAAACTTTGGCTGAAAAATAATTGTGTATCTTCCACCTGCCTGGACTCCAATAACTCCGATATATTTTTTTTCATTCAAATAATTCATGTAGCGATTTAAAATGACATCTTTCTTCTCTTCCGGAATTACGATCCAGCTTTTATTGCAGTAAGGTAAATTTCCTTCTGCCTGTAAAAGTACTTTTTTTATATCCGTCAATTTAAATTCAAATGCATTGATTTGCCAGTTTTCCTGATATTTTTCCAATGTCATTAAATCTGTATTACCTTCTCGAACAGGACATTCAAACTGCCATTTAACAGCTCGTCCTTTATTGTTGTAGCTTTTCCAAAAAGCATCCTTTAATTCTTTTTCAGTTAAAAACATATATTTATCTCCATTCTAAAAAAAAGCCATAATGGCTTTTATATCAATATTTGTAATATAGTGCTCTCTAACACCATTAACGATGGTGCAATTGCATATTTACATTCACTACCATATGAAAATGTGCTAACGTCCAACATTCCATCAACAATTCAATTACCTGGCTATCCTTCACTGCCATGTGAAAATATGCTGTACTGCAACCAATAATAATACAATCAATTTATAGTGTCACCTTCACTACCATGTGAAAATGTGTTGTACTGCAACCCCCACTGCTGAAAATGCAATACCCGTGGTCCTTCACTACCATGTGAAAATGTGCAGTACTGCAACTTCCTCAAACGGCATTACAGACTACTACAAAATTTTAACCTAGCCACGAATGACAAAGATGTGATTCCAATTCATCTGTATTTTTGGCATTACTGCCAAGGTCCGTGAATCGACCTTATATATGAATTAAGGCAAACTGCCTTAATTTGTATTAACTAAAACTGACGAATGAGTGCAGCCACTTCTTCTAAATCCTTTTTACTTACGTTTTTTTCTTCAAAAATAGGGTTTAATTTCGAATAGCTGATTTCATTGATAGAAACATCGTGATACGAAAGCTTTCTTTCGATTGTTGATTTTAGCATAGATGGACTTGCAGTCTGAATCTTTTTACCTAAATTTCTTTGAAGAAATTTAAAGTCCATTTTATTGCAATTAAATACATCACCAGATGCAATGACATCATTTGCAAGGATTTCCTGCAATAATTTCTTTTCCTCACATTCCTTTCGGAAAATCTCGTAAAGTTCAACACGATATTTTTTATAAGCTTTTGAAAAATGCCATCCTTTGATTTCGCTTTTTTCTTTGCTGGTTCCATCTTCATTGTAGTTATCTGGATTTGTTGCACGTCTGGAAGCATCCATTTTCTGCAATAATTCAGTTTTCTTATCCTCATGATTTTTGATTGCTAAAGGATATGTTTTAGTACCATCTTCTGTCGAAACCGTAAGACTGGTACTTGTAAAGTACAAACCAACATTACCTTTTCCAAGCTGTCTTTTCAATTCACCTGTCTCCTTATTAAATTTATCAGGAACATGACCTTTCAACGTGAGTTGGATATAATACTTCCACTTTCCTTTGATCTTTTCACGTTTTACAGCACAGTAGCAGATCTCCGATTGCAACGCCTTCCATTCATACAACGTACATTTGGTAAGGTCAATTATAAATTCAAGGCCTTGCCATTTGACCAACCCAACTTTCTTTTCATCATCTAAGATGAATCGAATGCCTGTTGTGTTCTGGCTTCCGCAAAGACTTCTCAAAGAATCTTTTCTTTTATAATGGACATAAGGATTTACCTTGTCCTCATCACTTCTGTACTGGTCTTTGACAAGTTCTTCTTCCATCTTCTCAAAAGCTCTGAAACAACGTACGGCCAGATTATTACAAATCTGAGAATTCAGGTTTTTCTTATAATAACCTCGATATTTCTTCATATCCATTCCAAATCCAAATTCAGACCAATTAAACATCTTCTTGATGTTGTAGATAGCATCATATTGTTCTTTTCTTTTCTTCTTTAGGTCCTGACTCAACTTTTTAGATTCCTTAGATTTATCAGATTGCTTATCTAATTCATTGATTTGCATTGTCAAATCCTTTATAAGACTTTGAGCGTCTCTATAATCTCTACGTTTTGTCATTTCATAATATTTCTTTTTTTCATAGCTTAGAAATTTATTATATAATTCCTCGCCCAGTCTAAAACGCTTTTCTAAAATATGTTCCTGATATAACTCTGTTTTCAAAGGTAACGTAAGAATATAACGACCTTCTCCACTCATAACAGCAATTCTCCTTTCCTGCTCTTAAAAAAATATATAATCACAATTAAAAATCTAAATTTACAACTAAACAACAGCGATAAAGGTTGGATAGTCACCTTCACTACCATCCGAAAATGTGCTCTGCTGCAACGATTTTTTTAATATAGTGATGAACATTTACCTTCACTACCATCCGAAAATGTGCTATGCTGCAACTATTTGGTTGTGACAATGCTTGGGTTACCACCTTCACTACCATCCGAAAATGTGCTATGCTGCAACCGCGTATGACATTGGTAGATCATGAAGAGCCCTTCACTACCATCCGAAAATGTGCTATGCTGCAACCACCTTTTTCTTTACGGAAACAAGGTGAGTCCTTCACTACCATCCGAAAATGTGCTATGCTGCAACCTCAAATGGCATTACAGACTACTAATAGATTTTAACCTCTCCACGAATGAAGTAAGTATGATTCCAATTCATCTGTACTTTCGGCATTCCTGCCAAGGTCTGTGAATCGACCTTATATATAAATTAAGGCAATATGCCTTAAGAAATTTCTGATTCAATATCCAGTTTACGTAAGGCTTTAGAGCGTATTTTTTCAATCTCGATTTGATAGTCATAATAGGCAATCACAGCATTTTTGATCTCATTTAAAATCTTGCCAGCTTCCGTTTTATCACCATCGGCTTTCTGCAAAACATCTAATGCAATCAGGCATCCGCTTGGTTTATTTCCTCTTTCTAATTCCACATCGGCTAAAACCTCTTTTTCCAGTTCGTCTAAAGAATATTTATTCAACATTTCTTCAGCCACTGTAAAATCCATAACTTCAAGTTCTCTATGACTATAGTTGGTATATAAAATTTTTTGAGATGTTAGAAATTTTTCTTTTAACTCTCTTGATCTGATCTTATTCCATTCTTTTAATCCGTTTGCATCCATTGCAATTCACTCCTTTCTTTTCAAATTTATATCTACCTATATTTTACCATTTTGAATTCGCAAAAATGCTAGAAATTTGTGCGAAATGACAGGTATTTCATAAAAAAAACATACGCAAAATCTGCATATGTTTTAATTAAAGTAAAACACCCAGAGAACAAAGTTCTCAGGGTGGAGTAATAATTTCCCTAGGGTATGTAATATTTACTCTGGGGTACATCAACATACATCAATACTTCTTACATTCTTCACTACCATGTGAAAGTGTACTGTACTGCAACCTTTAATTTGATTTCCCTAATGTTCCTTTCCTTCACAACCATCCGAAAATGTGCTGTACTACAACATTAGGAGATCTTAAGTAAAGCCAAATGTTCCTTCACTACCATGTGAATTTGTGCTGTACTGTAACGTTGAAGGATCAGAACTCCAGTCTTTTATCCCTTCACTACCATCCAGATTTGTGCTGTACTGTAACGAGGTGGAAGACATGGAAGACTGTAGATACGCCTTCACTACCATCCGAAAATGTGCTGTACTACAACATCAAATGGCATTACAGACTACTATAGAATGTTAACCTTGCCACGAATAACAAAGATGTGATTTCATTTCATCTGTACTTTCGGCATTACTGCCAAGGTCCGTGAATCGACCTTGTTTAATACATCTATATTCTAACATATATCATACACAAAAATGCTAGAAATTTGTGTGAAATGACAAGCATTACATAAAAAAACATACGCAAAATCTGCATATGTTTTAATTAAAGTAAAACACCCAGAGAACAAAGTTCTCAGGGTGGAGTAATAATTTCCCTAGGGTATGTAATATTTACTCTGGGGTATATCAACATACATCAATACTTCTTACATTCTTCACAACCATCTGAAATAGTGCTATACTGCAACATTCATCAATCCATTCTTCTGACTCCAAAGCCTTCACTACCATCCGAAAATGTGCTGTACTACAACGAACTTTTAAGGGCATTGCAACCAGTGGTTCCTTCACTACCATCCGAAAATGTGCTGTACTACAACTTAACAATGAAATATAGTAGAACAATTCCACCTTCACTACCATCCGAAAATGTGCTGTACTACAACGGTAGACCTTGCTCCGTTGTACGAGAAGCCCCTTCACTACCATCCGAAAATGTGCTGTACTACAACCTTAAATGGCATTACAGACTACTAAGAGATTTTAACCTAGCCACGAATGACGAAGGTATGATTTCAATTCATCTGTACTTTCGATATTTCTATCAAGGTCCGTGAATCGACCTTATATAATCCATATATATTCTAGCATACATCCTACACAAAAATGCTAGAAATTTGTGCGAAATGACAGGCATTTCATAAAAAAACATACGCAAACTGTTAATCCAGTAAGTCTAACATTTGTTTTTCAAGTTCTTCCTTTTTACGTTCCAATTCTTCAGATGCTTTTACCATTTTTCTCAGATCGTCAATCTGCGAATTGATTTGTAGAATCTCTGGGTCCGTTTTTAAAATCAGTTCAATCTGTTCATCTACTTTTCTTTGTCTGTCTTTTTCTAAGACACTAATTCTTGTTTTTAATTTTTCAATTGTTGATTTTCTAGCCATATTTTATATCTCCTTTTATCTAGTACATTTGTCTTGCATAGGCTTCTCTTTGTGCATTGCGTGTAGCTTCCTGCACTTTCTGCTTTATGTCCAGATTTGCATAATAAGCATTCTGGATTGCATTGCTCATATCATTTACAGTCGCATGACATATCATGTTTGATCTTCGATGAAAAACAGATTTTATAATCTTTTTTCGAGAATTTCTTTTCAAACTATTTTTTGATTTTTCGTCATGAACTTTGTTCACTGCGTATTCATTGGAATACTTTTTAGAATTGATCTCCCAATCCAAATTTGTTTTTCTATTTTCTAACTCATGTAATTTCTTTTTATCTTTTTCAATTCTGTCAACATCTTTTCTCCCATTAACAATCGTTTGTAAAATCATATTTCCTAAACGTGTTTCAAGCTCATACATCTTTCTACGATAATACTCGTCCTGTCTTTTTTCATCATTGCCTTGACCATGTACAATACCGCCATCCTCATCTTCGTACTCATCAATACCCGTACCATAAAGTTCCTTCTGCATTTCCTGCGTTTCTTCTAAAATATTACGATATTCGTCCACAAATGGTTTGATTTCATCCAGTTTATAGATATCCTCAATGATGTCACGAATCTGGTTGTGAAATGGACGGATATTTTTTGAATTGTATTTCATGCTTCCCTTTTCTGGAAGTACATTATTTAATGCAATCAGCTTTTTATAAATATGTTCCAGGCCTTTCTGAGAACTATTTGACCTTTGTATCATATCTTCATACCCACGCATCATATTTTTACTGAATCCTATTCCAGCCAAGGAATCCATCAAATGATTCATGGCTTCATCACGTTTCACATACAGCAGTGTATTGATTTCCATTTCACTTGCAATAGATGATCTAAGGTGATCTATCTGATGTTTAGATAGAGTCTGTTTTCGCTTTGTTTGTTTCTTTTCATAAAAATTAATGTGACAATGCGGATTATCCGTATTTGTATGATATGAAGATGTCCAAACAACATTATCAGGTTCTAGGTTCATTTTTTTTAAAATTGAATTCATAGATTTTGCAATCAGCTTATCCATGTTTCTTTTATCAATAATTTGATTTTTTACCGCAAAATCATGCTCAAAAGAAATTATCATTCCATACAATACAGGTGGTTTGTACTGGTCACATATCATCTGCATCCGTAATGCGTCAATAGGCTTACCGCCGTTTGTTATACTGCCTGCACTTCCTAATCGGTAATCCGCATAATTGAATGCTTTGTCTGTTGTTACTAATGTCTTATCACAGGCTTCATCACGATCACAGTATTCAAAAGCATCAGCTGTATTTACTGTGTTATTTTTTTCTACCGCATTGAGATTTTTGTTGGAATACTGAGTGTGCTGGAATCTATATTTGACAATTATACCTGCCATAGATTAACTCCAAGCATCCGAAAATGCATTGTCATTATCAGTGATTTCAATCTCATCTAAATTTCTTTTCACTTCATCCAAATCTTTTTCTGAACCATTTGAATCAATAGACCACAACCATTGAATAAATTCATCAGATTTCATGTAACTGCGAATTACAAGCTGTACCGGAATTTTCGATTCTAAGAGATCAATCTTTTTTAAATACTCAATGACATGAGTAAAAACCGCACCCTCTAAATCATCACGGGTTGACCAGTACCAGTACATATTTTTTGACAATAAAGGTTCTTCTTTTCCGGCACCTTTAGGTGCAATCTGAGAATCTCCATCCAATCGCAGTTTGATTCCTGCACCTGCCATTATTGAATAAGACAATACAATGTATCGTGGAATTGCGTATTCAGCTGGTTTCTGGTTTTTAAGCACTTCAACCTCGTCATGTTCCATTTCCTTGTACCATGGATACTTGGAGCAGTCTGGAAGATAAACTTTCATTGGCATCATATTTGAACGAGAAACTAAGATATCTTTACCACTTGATCTGTCTGTATGCAGCATTTCATCAGCACGAATTAATTTACGTGCCTGCGTATCAGAAACCTGAGATGACATTCCTGTCATTCTTCCTTGATTATCAGCATTTGTGGTTCTGCTTACTGTTTGTAAATAGCTCTCACCGATATGCTTTGACATTTCTTCACACGAATCGTAATCGTTACTAGAAATAAAAGTCCATAAAGCACAGTTACTTCTTAGAATGGTTGCAATGTTGTCATCATATGTTTTATTCAACTGTCTAAAATCCTGTAAATAAATATGGAACAGCACTCTACGTGAAAGAGATACTGTGAACAGTTTGTCAATATCATCAATCTTTGGCATATTACCAAACTCATCCAAAATAAAATGGACTCTTCGTTTCAATTTCCTACCAGACATTGTATTTGCTTCGAAAACCAAAGCTTGATAAGCACTTGAAAAAATCATTGAAGCAATCGAATTGTAAGTCTTTTTTTCATCTGGATTGACAACAAACAATGCTTTTTTTCCATTGACGTATGTGTGGAAATCAAAATCACTGTCACTTAAAACACGTGCGACTTTCTGCCCAGTAAACTTTTCCAATGTAGCCAATGCCGACACCATAAAAGACCCACGTGTCTTGTCTGGAGAGTTTCTAATTGGTGCAAAACTTTTCTTGGCTGGTGTACCCTCTTCTAAAGAATTCATGAAAGCTGACAGAACCATTTGTTCCTTTTTATCAATTTTAATTTCTTCACCTTGCACCGCCAAAGTTTGATAAACTGAATAATAGTTTTTCTTCGATTTTGGTATTGGTGCAGTAGCAACAGCAAGTATTAAAGATTTGATTAAAGCCTTTTGACCTTCAATCCAGATAGGTTCACCAACACCATTATCAACGACTAAAGAAGTCACCTGATCTTCGGCATACTGCTCCGCATCATCTGTATTGCCAAGCTCAGTCTGATAAACAATAGAACCCAATGGATTCCATTTATCCGAATACTGAGAGTTCCTCAAATCAATACACATTACTTCATAGCCACGTTTTTCAAGATATTTATGAAAGTCCTGATACATCTCTTTTTTTGGATCGTTGAATATCATAGCTTCGTCCGCCATACTTGCAAGCATGACCAGCTGACGTACAATCTTTCTTGATTTACCTGAACGAGTTGCACCTAGACAAAGATCATGAACATCTCCTGTTTCATATAAAAGTTCATGATTATTAATCATGTTGATTGGTGCACCACCTACTTCCAAATGTTGCGAAGTATCTAAAGGTGCAACAGCAAACATCTCTTTCTGTTCAGCCATTGTTGCCCAGCGAATCATAGACAAGTTTTTCGTCTTGCCTGCAAAATTTAGTGAGCCAAGAACAAAATAGAAACATAATGCCCACATACAAATACCAGTTATTGCTATATTTTTTTTGTGAATCATAAGCACCTCAAATACAGAGTAATGATTCGTTAAAAGTATTACTTCGACCAAATAAAATATTACAAACGCAACCAAAAACATGATCGGAAACAACACGATCAAAGAAATATATAAGCTTTTATGACTGGTATCAAAAGAATCAATATTATCTTTTTTCGACACTAAAAAAGACTCCTTTCTAAAGAAATTAAAGAAAAAGTGTGAACACAAGGCTATTTATACCTTGAAGCTCCACTTTTAAGTCAAGAAAAATGAACAAAAGTTCAAAAACTAAGAAAATGCACCTTAAAGGCTTATTTAGCCTTCAGGAAGCACTTTTTAAAGAAAAAGGAATGAACATTTTTTGAACAAAGTTCAAAAATCAGACAAAGAAGAAAAACACAGGATGAAGGCATAAATAGCTTGCAAACACTGTTTGCAAGGTCCTTAAAAGTTCATCGAATCCGATGTGCTTATCCTGATGACTTTTAGAAGCGTATTTTGTTCACTAAAATAGCGGATAAAAGTCCAACAAAAAAGTGCTCCGCTTGAACCACTTGAGCACAGAATAAGAAGATTAATTAAGGATGACAAACAAGGAAGATATTTAATATTTGAGTACATTAAAGTACGAAAAAAGAATATCAGGAATTGTTTGGCTTCACAGAAATTAAGGTACTTAATATCTGTGTTCATCCAAACTTTATAGAAAATAAAAAAGGTACAATATTGTACCAATATGAGAATGAAAAACTGTTTGAACAGTTAACTGTTCATGTACTGTTTTTCAAGTTTTTTTATTTTCGATTGTGATAATTTAGGTAAAGTATAATCATCCTGCGATACATTAAATCCATTCATTAGAATGGATTTTAATTCGTCTGTATCGTAGGCTAAGAAACCTAACTGCTCCTTTACAATACGATCACAGAAATAAAGATGTGAAGCGTAAGGCTCATCCATAAAGAACACAACATTTGTTTCAGGATGAAGCAGTTTCACGTACTTACAGATGTTGATACAAGTTGGATCACTGTACCATGATTTTTGTATTAAGAGTAAATAAATATCTTTTATACCATCCACTGGATTAAAAGCCAAGTTGATAAAATCCTTGTCCAATACATGAAAATTGTCAAACTCATCTTCTGAAAAAAGGCTTCCAATAACAGCATCATTCTCGCTGTATTTTGGAAATGCCATGTTGAGTTTTCGATAAAGATACTTATCACAAAACATAACGATTTTCATTTCAATCACCTCCTAGATTAATACTTTTTAGAATGTTTAATGTTAGCAAGATATTGTTCGATATCAGTACGTAATTCATTTGAATTCGTTCCATATTTATCATCAAGATACTTCAATATAAGAGTATCCATATCATGTGCATGAGAAAGTTTATCCATCTCCTGCACAAATGTATTTACAATTGCTTCACGTACATCATTTGTGATTTCAGTTGAAACATTGGATTTTGCAATCTCATTAACGGTGTATTCAATACAGTATTTTATAGTTTCTGAAACACTACTAAACCCTTTTACATTTTTTAAATTTAATAAAGCCAAACGCAGATCATTAGTGTATAGGAAAGTTGATTTGTAGATGTTGTTCCTTGTGAGTGATAAATAATCTATTTTTAAAATATCAGCCAATTTATAAAGCAAAGACTCATCAACATAATCCACCTTGCAGGATTCAATTCTATGATATTTTAATCTTGAAACATTTGCCTTAATTGCAACATCTTCTTGAGTCAATCCAAGCCTGATTCTTGCATTTTTTAACTTCTCAGCTAATTCATTATCAACTGCAACACTCTTTACACTTGCCATTTCTATCACCTCCAAAATGAACTATTGAAGTTCAAATCAAATTTAAAATCATAATAAAATAATTATTTTTTGCTGACCTTATCCTTTCGCTCATCGTATCTGCCCATTGCTTTTTTTATGCACGAACAGTACAGCTTGCTGTAATAAAGATACGTGACGATGCAGTAATCTTCGTCCCTGAATTTACAAACGCTTATTTCATTTTCTAAGTTTATATTTGAACCAGATATGTCATTGATATTCTGTATCAGTGTATATATTCTGCGTACCCAGTATTCTTTTTCAAATCTACCATGGTATTGATTATGCATCCCCATTCTCCTTTCATTAGTTCAAAAACACACACTCATATCCTATTAATTCCCCATTCTCATCGAGTGCAGGATTGACTGTGTAATTCTGCGAACTTTCGTACCCATAATTGTCTGCTTCCGCCATTGCACGTATGGCAATCTGATCATAGTCTGAGAACAAAAACACTTTATTTTCCTTTTTAGGTGCGTTACTCAATGCACCGTTTTGTTCTCCTTCCGGTGTGTAATTTACAGTCTTTACTTTTTTTAAAGTCAATTCCTTCTGTACAAAATGACCTTTATCATCTGTTAAGATGTAAATGACTTTAACACTCTTTTTACCTTTGCTTTTTACTTTATATGCAAGATGTTTTTTATCATTGATGTCCTTACCACGATAATCTTCAGCTTTAATCACATAATAATATGGATTAAAATTATCTTCCGCTACAGTCCTTAGATCCTTGTCCACAAATACAAGTTCTGGTTCATGACTTTTCTGTATACGAGTATAAATATCATAACCCCCAAAGCATACAATTATCAGGACTACAATTCCTATTAAAATCTTTTTTAACATATTTTTATCATCTACTTTCCATAGAAACCATTCAATCTGGTTCCCGCACCAAGGGTACGTTCTGCCCATTCTTTAACGTTCTTCCATTTCTGACAACGGAAGCCATATTTTGGTTCGTTTCTGTTTGCGTTGCATTCCGAAATCACAACAGAGCCATCTACATCTACTCCTTCGATAAATGCAACGTGCATAGTTCCACCGCTCGATGAAGTAACCGAAACGATGGATTTAGGAATCGGATTGTTGATATCTTTTGAATACTTCCCACTGCCAGGTGCTACATGATCTACCGTTAATTTTTGATCCCAGTTTGTCGGCAATGGATAAGGTGAATCATGATAATTTACATCCCAGTATCGTCCAGAAGCGTATGAAGAACAAATCATTTTGTTAAATTTACCTGTTATTGATTGATTTGTACATGCTGCACCATATGGCCACCACTGTGGCTTATTTACCGCACATACGTTAGGGTTTCCTTCGTTAATATCGGCATTGTAAGTGTAGTACTTTGAATCAAAATCAATCATTACACCTTCTGCTGTAAGTATTCCACCAGAGCCTTCAGATTCACACGCTGAGTCTGTACTTGAGCCTGTATGAGTATCACGTATCATGTCATAGATGGTCTTGTAGGTTGTACTTGTATAATGCAGTCCGTCATTTGTTTGAATATTTCCTAAAAGTGAAGTATATGTATCAACATAAGCGATTTTCTTTCTCAGATTCTTTTTGAGATATGTATTAAATTTTTCAATCTGGCTGTTTTTTACGACATAGGTTCCTGCACATTTTGCTTCGTCGACTGGGTTGACTGACATAACCACAATACTTTTTGCTTTCTTCCAGTCTGAGTCAACCAGCGAATTCAACTTAGTTACATATTTTTCGTAATTGTTCAGATCGTTGACACCTAGATTGACAACAATGGTATCTGTATCTTTCAATTCCTTGTTCACTTTATTGATAGCTGTATTTACTAGCCAGTTGTAACCTTTTCCTACAGAACATATCCACTTGTTCTTTCCTTCGGTGATTGCACTTTGCATACCTACAGTCCGTGAATCGCCTACCCATAATATTCGACCACTGATACCTGTTGAAGCAGAGTCCGCATCTGCACTCTGTCCACGAAACTGGTTGTATACCTTCATACTGTACTGCGATCTTCTCTCTACAGTACATGAAACATAAGATGTGTTGCAACGCTCAAAACAATTCATGAACGCTTCTGTCACCTTTGTAACGCTGTTACTTTTTTTAAGTTCTTCTGTATCCTTAAAATAAGTGGTTCCTCTTACAGACCATTTGAAAGTCGGCAACTGCTGAATACAGAGAAAGTCAAGCTGTAATTTTAAATCACTCGTTTCCTTTCCCTGCTGTGCAGCATAGTTTTTTAAAGCTGTTTTATAGCCTTGTGTTGTCCATTGAACAAGTCCGTACCCAGCTCCGCCAATCTCAGAAGCACCCGGCTTGAATCCACTTTCTGCATACATATTTCCCATGATGCCTGCGGTCGCTTCATCCGAATACCCAGAAGCTTTAAAGTAGTTCCAGATTGCCTTTTTATTTTCTTCTACAGTACCATCTGATGATACATCAATACTTCCAGTTGCTTCAGATGAGCATTTATCTTCCTGATCCATCATTATCATCTGTGATAAAACGATAGGTGGTATCATCATCGTTGCAACAGTTACTCCTGTGGCAATGCCGATACATGCTTTCTTTATTTTTTTCGCATGTTTTATTAGACTTCCCATTATTTTCTATCGTCTTTCATTCGTGTGAATTTAGCAAAAGCTTCATCCCCAATCTGGATACGAACTCGCATGGCTGTACTTGTTCCAATTTTGGCATAGCATTCACCAATATTGGCAAACTGCACGAATTCCTGTTCTGATTCTGGAATCAAATGTGTTTTCTTGAAGTATTCGATACCCTCTGCACCTAATCCAAAATAAAACTGGTATACGGAGTTTTCAATGATGGCTTCACCCTGTTCCTTTACCGAATCTTTTAAAACGTCACTAATCTGCTGAGTTGCGGGAGTTAAACCTGCCATGTACTTACGAACACGTTTAATGACTGTCTGGAAATACATCATGATGTCAAGATAACGAGGATCCATGATGACTGAGAATTCATCCGCATAAAGCTGTTTTCTGCGGTTGAATGGGTCTGAGATGATATCTGTCCAGATATAAGACAATACGTTGTAATACTGCGTTGCAAGTACTCGTGAGCCTGTGTTGTCCTGCAATGCACTTAAATTAAAGTTGATAACATTTGCTGATAAATCTACGTTCGTATGACCATTGAAAAGGTTGGCATCGGCACCATAAGCAATCGGTTCCAAGAACGCTAAACAAACTTTATGACGTTCAATTTCAGCACGATCAGGATGAGGTTGCTTTTCAATCTCTTTCAGCCATTGCTGAATCGTATCGTAAACATCCGAAAAGATAGGATAATCTTCGCTTTTGAAATTATCCAGAATATATTGAGCCGTGGTTTTAAAATCTATGTTAATAAGCCCGTAAACGTGTGTTAAAGCACGTTCAATCAAGTTGGTATGAAGAATACCAATCTCATCAGAATCGCCTTTATATGCGTTTAAAAACGATCTCAGGAAGCGGATATGCTGTTCAAGCGGATAAATCTGATCTAAAGGCACTTTGCCATCCCCTGTGTCGCTGTCAGGCACGTTGAAACGTATCTGTAATGGATTGATTCGACCTTTCTCACCATTTGAACAGTCAATATTTGCACCACCTAATTCGTAAGTTAACTTATTCAATTCCTTACCTTCTACATCCAGAATATATTGCTTGTAGCCTAGACCACAACGATTGTAGATCAGCCACATCAAAAAGAATGTTTTACCCATACCGGAGTTACCGACAACAAATTCGTTGTAGTTGGAACGATCGTCTTTCTTCGTAAAGTTGTCATAGAAAACAACACCATTAGTTTGTATCGTATTACCTATATATACTGGCGGGTAATGAACATCCTGAGAATACTGTGTAGAATCATATAAAGCTTCAAATACAAACGGATACATCCATCCTAGTGTAGCAGTAGTAGTTGTTTTGTAGAATCTGTCTTTTAATTCATAATCATATAGAATTGGAGCTGTACAGTTAAATAATTCCAAAGGTTCAAACACACCATCTCTAAATTGAATCCCCATCGAAACAAAAGAATCATCTAAATCCTTACAAATTTCATTGACCTGCTGAACACTGTCCCCTTTGATACGCAAGAATACTGTGAAATCAAATGGTGTATCTCCTTCAGCCACCATCTTTTCAACCATTGTCTGTGTCTTATCGAACTGTTTCATCAGTTTCGACTGTGTAGATGCATCTTTTGCTTTCTGCATATTACGTTCGATATTGTGAATTTCCTTATCAAGGCTCTTTGTTAATGCTCCACTCTCTGCTGGCTTAAAATGCATTGAAAAATCAATATCCCCTGCTGTAGCTAAATAACTCATTAATGCAAAAGCCGGTTCCTTTCTATACACATGGATGAATTTTGTACGACAGAATACTCTGTCAAGTTCAACACATTGTCTAAAGCCAACATCCACCATACCAATACGTGTTGGATATAAATAATCCATGATATCATCGGCTTCTTTTGCCATTTCAGTAAACAATTTCGATGCCTGTGGGTGATAGAAATTATATATCACAAGAAATGTATCCATAAAATCTAATATACTTGTCTTTTGATAAGAACCAAGTGTAGAAACAATTTCCTGGCATCTCTGCTCTAATTGAAAAATATCCTGTCCTTTTAGGATAAACACAAAACAGCGATCCACAAGTTCTTTCGTCAATGCTGTATATTTCAATCTTCTTTGTGCTTCATCCAACATCTCATATCGAATGCGATCCTGTGGATTTGATAAATTTAAACTATCTTTAAAATACTGAAAATCAGCTACATATCCATCCACATCCGCACCAACCATATACGAATAGATTTGACCTGCACCAATCGAATTGTTGAAGATCCTTGAAAACGCACGTATAAATGCATACTGGTCATTGTCCTTGAAACCAAAAATATTCGTTCCTGCTGTACGAACCATCATGATATAGTTTCCATCAAGGTCCTTGAACATATTCTTTTCTTCGTCATATGTAAAAGGAATGGCATCTCTGATGTCAAATCTATCAATCTTCGGCTTTTTTTTCTTTTTCTTTTTTTTCTCCTTTTTAGACTTTTTGATACTGTCGTTGACAAGTTTCTGTTTTTCTTTAACAGGATCTATATCCTTATTTTTATTTTTTCTTTTAAAAATCCCAAACATTAATGTACTCCTTTATATTAAAAAAAGAATGACTCAATCGGTCATTCTCTGCTTTCTTTAAGTTAAGGCAGATTGCCTTAATTTTCATTTGACAATCTGTTTTCCTGAATCATATTCTGATATTCAAGCCATTCCTTTGAATCCTCATCAGGATTTGTTTTGACTGTACCATGTGTTCGTTCCTTTGGAATGTAAAAGTATTCCTTTGGCTGTTTATAACGGTAGTTATACCACATCTGTATATGCTGGATAATAGATAAATGGTTTGGCATTTCAACTAACAGAACACCAACAAGTACAAACATAGCTGCTCCCATAACTAAACCAATCAAGTCATTAAAAAAATACTTAACTGGATAATATACTACCAAATATCCAATCGCCATATATAGGCAATCCATTCCTGAAAATTTCCAAATTAGAATTGGTTTTACAGATTCTTTATCAACGATAATTGTTGTTTTGTTATATCCCATTATTTTTTACCTCCACTATTACCTCTATTTCCTAATGAGTTACGAATTTCACTACTGCTTTTCATTTTATATGTATGTGCACCTGAAGCACTTGGCTTTTGAGCTTGACTGCGAGGTTTAGTATTACCGTTTGTACCAGACGATCTAACAGCAGGCTTTGTGCTTGATGAAGGCCTTTGACCTTGTGGCTGTGGCTTTGGACCTGAAGATTGTGCTCCGCCTAAACTGTTACGTGTCGATGCACTGCTATGCATCTGGAAAGAATGAGCACCACCTGTACTGCCACCAACACCAGAAGAACCACCAGAACCTCCGCTTGTTCCGCCTGAACTTCCTCCACCAGAAGCACCGCCACCACCGGAATTAAAAGAAGTGTAATTTGGTGTGGATGTATCACTTCCGCCACCATCACCCGACTGGTCGCTACCTCCACCAGAGAAACGATTACCTAAATCACTTAAAAACATAGGCACAGGTCCTCTTTGATGTACTGGATCGCCCATCTGAGCACCTGTTTCTGGGTTAAACGCTGTAGAATCTGAACCTCTGAAAGCCGATAATCGTCTTTTCTGCATTGAGCCTGTTTTTTGACCTGCGGAGTTGAAAGAATCCGTTCTTTTCTTACCACCAATGTTTGCCATACCACCTGCTCTTGTACGTTCAATAGTACCACCAACACCAGAAGCCAGCTGATCGTTGCCAAAAATAGCACCACGGATACCACCTTGTCTACCAGTAACACCACCCATATTCATGGAATTACCTAATGTAGCACCTTTGATACCACCATTACGATTACCATTGCTGTCTGGATTGCCAAAAATAGCACCACGTGCTCCACCGACTCGGTTTCCTTGAGCGTTGACATCACCTAAAATCTTGCCACGTGCTCCACCTTCCAAGTGTCCTGTATGTGGGTTGTTTCGACCAATCACCGAACCAACAGCACCAGTTACCAAGCTTTTAGCCATGCCAAGACCACCTCTGAATTGATTTAAAGTGTCTAGAATACCAGAAGCATATCCACCAATCATTGCCTGTACAAAGTTTGGTGCAGTCATGATAAGAGAAAACGCACCAAAATAAAGTGCAACGGACGCTACTGGCATGGTTGATGTTGCTGATGATATGGATTCAAGCAGTCCTACAAACAGCGACAGCAGAAATATCTGTGTCAGATTCTGTGCCCATGCACCAAATATTGTTGCTTTCCAGACATTAAAAGCCTGTGGATTTTGGTAATTCGTCATACTCGTGCAGGCGAGGGGTCCTATGACATAATAAAAGCCTATGGAAATGACTCGCACTGCGATCTGTATACATATGACAAAAAGCATTACTACATATACACACATTCCAATAATTGCCATAAATATACTAAAATCCCAGACATAGTTATCACCATCTCGTTTTGTGATCTTCAATTCGTTTTTGTTGTACTGCTCTACAAATTTTGAAGCTCCATAATCTCCGTCTTTAGGCAAACCTCCAAACGAAATCAAAACAGATTCAATCAGTGAGTCACCTAACTGAGATGTTGCTGAATCCGACTTTATTTCGTTTGTCAGATTTACATTTAAAATTGCTTTTGATGCATCCTGCATGACTGGATTGATAATTTTTGTAATTCCTACAGTCAGTGAACAGGCAATCGCAATACCTAAAGCAGTACTGCCCAATTTTTTATGTATATCCATACCTGCATCATCATCACGTATCATAGCTGAAACAATCTCCCATGTGATCTTAACCGGAATTGCAAGAAACATCAGTGCTAATGAACAGTTAAAAGCAGTCGATAAAAACTCATTGTGGGAAAACAGGTCAAGACCAATAACACCATTTACGATCGAATTCAAAAGTGAATTGACCATGCCTAAAAGACCGCTTAGAATACTCCAAAAAAATGACTGTAACAGATCCTGTGCACCACGAACAACATTATTTTTTACACCTTCAATCAATCCACCGAAAAGATAGTGGTTATTTGGAAGTGTTGCCACAGCAAACATTACATTATGTATCATATAATCACCCTTTCTTAGAATAGCAATTTAATAATCCAGATGCCTAAAGCCATTATGATAATACCTCCAAGACAACTTCCAATGCCTACAAGAAAAGACTTTGTAATATCTATTGATGTATACATTTTTTCTACAGTTTTAGGCAAGGCTCCATCAATTCTTTCAACAACTGTCTGCATGGACTCAGATTTATTTATCAATCCTTTTACATCCTTAGATAAACCTTCTACTTGTTCAAAAGATGCTTTTTTCATCGTTTGCTTCCTCATCTGATTCCTTAGTAATTTTTCCATTGCTCCAATAGCTTCATACGTTTTCAATGTTGTATCATTTTCGTTAATTTCGTTCACTGTTCTATTTGTTTCGTTTACAACCTGTGTCAAATTATCTATAGATTCTATAACCTGACTGTTATCTACATAACCATAGGAGTTCGATTCATTGTCATTCGTAGTTTCATTGCACAAATCATTTGTTGTGTCTTGTTCATCCAACATTGTTTCAACATATTCTGACCTGCCACTATCAACGACCCAAATTCTATACTTCTTTAAAAGTGAAGATACTGTTGAGACATTAAAATTTGTCACATCGACCCCGTTTTTTTCCTTATCAAACCAGTCCATAAAACCACATACCTTCTTAACGGTATCTAGCGATCCAAGGATATTCTGGTAATAAGTAATGATAATGTTATTATCTTTATCCCACCCAAGTTCACTGATTTTCTTTTCAATCGGCTCAAATTCAAATTTCTTTTCCAGAGCAACTTTCGCAGTTTCAAACTTATTTTCTTCCATTACCGGCATATTTCTTATCCTCCTTGTAATATATGCACCTCAAAAATTAAGGCACATTGCCTTAATTTTAAGATTTATAGAACAACAGAATAATTTGTCCTATAAATCTTAAAAAGAGAGTAGCGAAAACCCGCAACCCTCTTTAATTAAAATTAGCTTTTCATAAATAATGTTTTGAAGATGTTAATCAACACCGGAATAATAAACACGAAAATCAATCCTATAAATACACCTTTGGTTTTCTGTGAATACATTTGATCTTCTTGTGGACCCGCAAACATCTCACGAATTTTGTAGTATGCAGCGAAGCATCCTGCTCCTAATACTGCAATTGCCTGCAAGAATGTCTGTAAAGATGACAACGCAGGATTAAAAACTTCAAATAATTGACTCCAAGCTCCCATAAAAACCTCCTTATAAGCTCATCATAAAGCTGACAACCAACCCAGCAACGATACCGATAACAATACGTACCAATAAAGACTGACCACCTTCGATATCTTTTTCTTCTAATGGTTTTTTTAAGAAAACCCAAGAAACAAGTGTCATCATGGCAATGTCAAAAATAGTAATTGCAAGATTCATAAGTATATCCTCCTTTTAATTTAAAACAAGTCGCATTCCAAGATAGATGCCATTGCTATCCTGTAATGGTGTACATGACCCTGAACGTCCAGATGCCATTAATGCGGATTGACAGGCACTTGGGGCTGATGACATGTCATAGCCCTGTGAAAACAAATAATCCCTTGTAACAGGTGTACTGCTACTTGGCTGTTGAGTCTGGGCGGAAGAATTAGATGTTGCAGGTGAATTTGATACATTGTTATTTGTATTTGTCGAAGGTGCCTGAGTCTGCTGACTTTGCTGTTGTTGCTGTTGCCTTTCCGCTTCTCTTTGCTTTTCTTCTTCCTCTGCTTTTTTCTTTTCTTCCTCTTTTTTTCTTTCCTCTTCTTTTTGTTTTTCTTCCTGTTCCTTTTTTGTGTCTTTAATAATAACTGTTAATTTTTTGGATGCTGTGTTTCCTGATGTGTCCCAAGCTTTGATTACTAACTTATAAGTCCCTGTCTTATTTTTATTTAATTTATCAATGTTTTTGACTTTTACCTTTATATCCTTGGAAGCATCATAATTGTCCGACACAGAATAATAGTTGTTAATACCTTTCATTTCGCCTACTTCAAAAGTCAAGCTATTGTCCTTGACATTGATCACAGGTTTGACACTATCAACAATATTTGCTTCTACTGTGTATTTTTCATCGCCAATCGTATAGATCAGCTCCTGCTTGCCTAATTTTTCCAGATCCCCTTTTTTTAACGATGGACAGACCATTGTAATGTTACTTACATGTATCTTGTTTCCGTCAATAGATGAGCCGGATATTGGGTATGAATCAATACGCTTCACATACTCTGCTGTATTTACATCATCATCCCCTAAATCAATACGGATTGAATCTTGAAAAATCACATCGTGTGTCTGAGGTGTAGACGAACTACAGCCAATAAGTGTCAAAAACATCATTAAGACACAACATAATCGTTCTAATTTTTTCATAAACTCCCCCTTACACATCAATTTAAAACATTAAAAAAGTCCTCACCATGAGGACCTATCATCTAATCTTAATCTATTTAGGTATATCAAACCCCTTTCAGTTATTATTAATTAATCACCGCATTTAATCAGTCACTGCAACAAAAAAAGTCCTGTCAGGGTACAGGACTTGAACTATCTGGACTTACATCATGTGGAAAAAAGTCGATATAAGACATGAAAGCCAGAATATAAACTAATGCAAAACAATTAGTTTACTTTGTTTTTTAATGATTTTGAAGGTCTGAATTTAACGTTTTTAGACGCTTTGATTCTGATTTTTTCCATTGTTACAGGATTGATACCATCACGTTCTCCACGTTCAGTGACTTCAAATTTACCAAACCCAAAAATATCCACCGTTTCACCTTTAGATAAGGCTTCTGCCATATCATCAAAAATAGTGTTTACGATTTCATCCACGCTTTTTTTTGTTAATGTTGGGTTGTTTAAAGCAATATTTTCTATTAAATCTTTTTTATTCATTTTCATTTCTCCTTCTGTTATGAATTCCATTTTTACTTTAATATAAGATTCAAAAAAATACAAACAATTCAATCCTTAAGGCAAACTGCCTTAAAGGCATCATCCTTTAAATATAGATTTTGATATATTTCGTTTTGTCTGACTAATCTGATCTTTATAACGATTATAACTATCTATTACATCTTTAGGTGCGTTAGGCAAAGGTTCATACATATCGTCTAAATATATCCTGTTCTGCGATTCTCTCCAGAACGTATCGAATTTGATTTTTGAAAAATCGTACATACATTAATTTCCTTTTACCTGCAATACTGTGTTGCTAATTGGCTGACTATCACCATCTAAACCGGATATGGTATTGGATGAAATTTTAAAATCAGAAGTCTTTAAACATACATCTTTTAGGTCAGCTTTTACAATTTTATAATCTCCATCAGGAAGAACCACAGGCAAGACACACTTCCCTTTTTTTAATGTAAATGTACTTATCCAACGCACACCGTCATACATACTGATGTATCCTTTTTTATCTGTTTTTAAATAGTCATTTTTATAGCTTTTCAACACATTCCCTTCACTGTCTAACATTTTGATTTTAAATGTTCCATTATTATCTTCAACAAGCTTATCATTCTTATTTTTCAAAATGATTCTTGTTGCTGACTTAATATACTGGTTGCTTTCAATCATTTTTACTGTTCCAGTTTTATCAGAAGAAAACTCATATCCATTATTTAGACGGATATACGTATATGGAATGTCTTTGTTTCTGGTTACAATCAGCTCAAAAGGCTCAGATTCAGATTCATCATCCAATTTTTTAATAATGTAAGTGCCCTTTAAAAAATCATTCGTTTGAAGTACTCCATTTTCATCAGACTCTAAAATTTGATAGTCATTTTCCAAACCATTTTCTTGTGCTAATTCAATAGCTTCTTCTATATTCTCATCTGTTTCTTCATAAAGGCTTTTTTTAACACAACCATATTTAACTTTATCTGGCATTACTTCCCCATTTTCATCGGTTTTAATAGATGTAATTTTAAATCGTGAATGTATTTCTGTCAGATTTACAGTCAAATTGGTATCGATATCCTGTGTCTTATAAGTAAATGTATAATCTTTGGCAGATATCTTTTCGATTTTTTTACCATTTTGTTTTAAGACGGAACTATCATTCTGTACGGAGTCGATACCATATTTTGAATGGATTGTTATTTTCAGCTGTGTCCCCGTATCAAAGGAAAAAGAATCATCTCCACCATCCACTGGATAGGTTATATCTTCATCCGTCATGATTTCAGCTGTTCCCAAACCACCTATTAATTCTATGTGCAACGTACTTGTACTTTTAGCCTGTATACCTAATGATGAAGTTACTAACATCATAGAGGATATCAAACCAGTACATAAATATCTTTTTAAATGCATTCTTTGCACCACCTTCCCTTCATCCTGCATATTTTATGATGGCAGCACATCATCTTTCTGATTTAAATTTCCAACAGACTTAGATTATTCACTTATCAAATTATCTACCAGTCCTTTTTTCTAAACCATTTAAAAGAAGAGTCTTTTCCAAATTGCTTTTTCGAACCTCTAGTGATTCAATTTCCTTTAATAGATTTTGTTTTAAAGTATTCAGCTGATCCAAATCATGTTGTATCTCAGTAGATTTTTTTTGTAATGTTTCAAAATGTTGCCTTTCTTGAGCGGTAAGTTCTTCGTATTTCTTATATTCCTTATACTGGCGGACATTCAAATGTTCCTGTCGTCCGTCACCACGTTCAAACTCAAGGCCATGACGTTCTAAAATTTCAGACATTAACTTTTCTTCAGACCTTCGCCAGTCTATAAAAGCATTCTTTCCAGTGTAACCCATTTGTTTTAGGGCACGGGTAAAGCTGTTTTTAGTTTCCAAACCACGTGTATTTCCTGAACATACCGGAACGATATCAATGTGTGTATGGTCAATTCCTACTTCATCACGATGTGTTATTTGTTGAATTACACGGAAATTAGGGTTTCTCGATTGAAAATCACGATTGTATTCGTCTAAACACTGTTGAAGAACTGGATATATCTCTGTATTTTTATCGTTTATATTGCCGAATGCCACGATATATTCATAAAATGGTTTCTCCTGCTTGGATCGACTGATATGTTCATAATAGTCTTTGATTTGACGTTCTGGATGATTTTTTTTAATCTGCGATTGATTGTAATTTTCCAAAGCTGGATCGAACAGCTCGTGATATACGTTTTGAATAGGTTCGTTTACATACACAATGTTCTGGCTCGATAATTCCGCCTTCCACGATCTACTATTTACTTGTTTGATTGTTCTGTCGTTGTGGTTTAAATAACCTCGTCCTTTTACGATTGAAGCAGTAGGCATATTTTATCATCTCCTTTTTTTAATATTCTTTTAAAATCAAATTTCATTCTTTAAGATATCAGGTAGTTTGCTAAAATCATCATATTTTCTGATGATTTTATTATTTAAGTCAAATAGATAGTACATACCGTCATCCATACTAAGAAGATATAGATTGCTATCTGCTGATTTCATACCTGACCATTTTTGTATATGTGTATTCTCAATAACGATGTCAATTCCATCCGCAAATTTAATATTCATAATTTTCCTCCCAATTAAATCGGATTCATCACTTCCAAACTTATCTACTTTTTGTATTTTTTCTAGTTCAGTGCTCAGACGCTCGTTTTCAAGTACATACGGCTTATTTTTGATTCGGTTAATAGTCTGCTTGCTGATTTTCAAATCGGCACTTAAAGTGTTTTTCTGAGCTTCTAGCGAGGCAATCTGTGTCTGTTGGTATTCTATTACTTGCTTAATTTGTTCAAATTCGGCTTTTGTAAACCTAACAGACTCTGATTTGTTGATAGGATTTATTTTGATTTCTGGTGCTGGAATATCTGGTAATTCCATTTTTTCGAGTTTATTGTTAGCCAGTCGTTCAACTTCTTTCTGAACACGTTTGAATTTTTCAACATCCGCAATGTGTCTGTTGGAATTGTTCATATATTCTCTGTCGTATCCTTTTTCACGAACCAAATTTTCAAGACAGGCCATTTGACTGTCTTTCCAATCATTCCAGGTCTTGTATCCCATTTGATTTAATGCCTTATCATTTGATACGCGTTTTTTAAGGCCTTTTGAATAGGTTGCTACTGGCACATAGTCTATATGCATATGAGGTGTCGCTTCATCATTATGAATGTAGGCACCAACAACCACCAATTGAGGATTGTTTTCTTGAAATTTTTTAAGGAACTTTTGAAGAATCTCGTTTGATTCCCATCGAGGTATCTGTTTATCTTTATTGCCGATTTGAACGACTGCTTCTCCAAACACTTCTTTATAAACTTGACGAATGTCTTTATCTATTAGAATTTTATTGAATGCAGTTCTAGTTGGATCCACATTTTCAGGAACCTTAGAATTAGTTCTTCTATTGTGATTGAAGTTTCCTTTTGCAGCAGTTGAAAAAGAAATACTTACACTACTGAGTTTTGATGAAGATGTTTTTCTGTTCCAATTTCTCATAAATCTGTCACCTCCTTACTTTATTAAGGCAATCTGCCTTAAATAGACATATCTGTATATACAATAAACTTAAAACAAAAAACTTAAGGCAATTTGCCTTAAGCTATAATTCATATTCCTGCGTGTCATTTATTCTCGATATCACATCTTCAATATCTTTGTTCTGTATATATTCTATATTAACGCACGTACCCGCTCTGTCGTATGTTGGTTTGAATGTAAAGCAGTCTAAATACTCATTCTGATTTTGCTCATCTAATTCAACCCCATAAAGATCCCATAAGTCATATTTTATTTCCTGCAAAGCAATTTCTTGAGCGTTTCCATCTAGTTCTTTAAATGAAAGCTCCCTTTTATCATTTACAAGATAGTTTAAATTCAATTCTAATGTATTTTCCAAAATTGCTATTGCTCTATCGTGTAAAACTTTATTGAAAGAATTCAATTCAGCTTCAGGAAGATTATATCTATCGTGTTTTTCAATTCTATAGTCTAGGATGTGTCTTAATTCCTTTTTTTGACGATTTCCTAAAAAAGTCTTTGCGTTTTCAGCAAACGATTTACCAAAAACAGGATCTAAAGTTTTAACATATTCATTTAGTTTTTCTGGTGATTCGTAAATATATTGTCTTGGCTCATCAAACATACAATACCCATGATCGAACAAAGGTGCCATACACTTTATCTTGTTAGTTGCATTATCAACTAATACACCAAAATTATTCAGATGTCTATCTGTATTACAAATCAATGCATCGAAAACCATCATCGAGCAAAAATCCTGATAAAATTCATCTCCCAGATTTTTATAAAAATCTACAATGGCTTTCACTGTTTTTTTCCCTTTTAAGAATCTTGATGCAGGAACAAAAGATGTATCTATGTCAGTAAACAATTTACATGTACTTGATAATTCATCTTGCCATATATCTAAATCATAGGCAATTGCATTTAATCCCATTTGATGAGCAACTTTATAAGCATAATATTCAGCATAAGCTTCTTTTCCATGGTTTGTATACAAATTGCCATGAACATTCCCCTTATAAAGCACGACATCACCATTAATTCTTCTCCAAGCCTTTTTTAGAGAACCGTTCGTTGTTAATTCTGCGACTGTACCAATGCTATTTGAATGTCCATGACCTGTATATGCGATCAATGCAACAGATTTATTAAAATCGTTCTCATATAGATTGTAATCTTTAAACAACCCCGTAAAATCTGGATCAACAATCCAATATGGGTCATTCAACGAAAGACCTTTTCCAACAGTCAAAATTCCAATCAAATCATTTCCATGAAGTCCCAGACTTGCCAAAATCTCATTTACAAAGGCACGATTTTTAGGGATGTTTCTTTCCTGTATCCATTCTAATAGTTCATTTGAATCGTCGGTTTTTAATCCAACGGGATAAAGAAAATTATTTATGTTATATCTTTCAAGAATTGTTAATTCATAATCACCATAAAGTGAATCTTCAATTCTAAATTTTAGAATATCTATATCCTTATTTTTCAACACAAAATCTTTATACATCTTTCATCACCTCATCTTTCACTTTTACATTATCATAATTTTAGCAACAAATCCTATTTAAGGCAATCTGCCTTAAATAGACATATCTAAATCGTTCACACTAAAGCAATCATCAACTTGACATTTATTAAATGAATACATATCATACGAAGTAGATAGAGCAAATTTCAAATCATCCAACACTTGGAATTGGAATGAATTGATGATTTGGTCTTTTTTTTCTTGTAATATCATACTTGTTATATTTACTCTCCTTATTCTAGTAGATATCCATCTAGATCACGTAGACAACATGCTAATCCGAATCTGGAATAATTGTCATTTCTCCATCCCTTCTGCATGCTTGCCAAATCAGAAAGTACTTTAAAAGAATATGCTGAATCCTTCAAGATGTCCCAATAATCTTTGAAAAAACGATAAATCATCACAAATGGTATTTTTTGATCGCCTTTTTTTAGTACATCTATAAAGAATTCTAAAGCTTCTAAGCATTTTTTGTATTTAACATCACTATCTCGTTCATCATTGCTATTCTCCATAAAATTATTCTTTAGTTGAATCAAATAATCAATTAAATTTGAAGTAATAGAATCTTTATCAAACTCATCTTTATCTATAAATTTTTGCTCATCTATCGCAAACTCGATAAGTGGCAATAATGGAAGCCCCAAGGATTTCCATTTTACTCCTGCTGCATTGTAATTAAATACTGAAGAAAGAGTATCGCCAGAAGATTTCCCTTGATATAAATTAAGTATCCAGAATCTAATTTGTTCATTTTGTGTTAGAAAACTATCAAAAAGTCTTAACTCTAAAATAGCTGAAGGCTTTTTTCGCATACTTTTTGATTCATCACCGACCATTGCATCAATTAATTCTTTGTTTTCAACACAACTAAAAAGTAGATTTTTTTTCAATTCGCTAGATGCCATAACCTATCCCCTTATTCCAATTCATTTGACCAATTATCTGCTAAGTCACGCAAGCATTTGGTCAAAGTATATCTAGACTCACTAGTATTTCTCCATCCTTTTTGCATGCTTGCCAAATCAGACAGAGCTTCAAATGTATACATAGAATCTTTTAGATCATTCCAGTGCGTTTTAAAGAATCTATAAAAAGGAGCAAAATGTATTTTTTCCTTTTCATCACTCAATTGCTCTATAAAACAATTTATAGCGTCTAATGCTTCTGTATACTTTAAACTATGCTGTTCATCATCCTTGTTTAACGAATCAAAAATTTCATGAATTGAATTCAAACATTTAATCAAGTGAGTTATTGGTTCTTTATCAACTTCGTATTTTTCTATAAATTTTTGCTCATCTATCGCAAACTCGATAAGTGGCAATAATGGAAGTCCACGAGATTTCCAGTTGAATCCTGCTGAATTATAATCGAAAATTGACGAAAGAATTTCTCCAGATGTACATCCCTTATACAATTCCGTTATCCAGAATCTTATCTGATTATTTTTTGTAAGCAATTCATCCATAACTGTCAACTCTATTATCGCTGAAATTTTTCTTCCAATAGAATTCGATTCATCACTTACAATATTATCCACCAATTCCTTTTTTTCTAAACTACTGAAAAGAAGAGTCTTTTTCAAATTATTCTCTGCCATAATTAGCTCCTTTCAAAATTAAGGCAATCTGCCTTAAATAGACATATCTAAATCGTTCACACTAAAGCAATCATCAACTTGACATTAAATAAATGAATACTTATCATATGAAGTAGATAGAGCATATATCATGTCGTCTGGCAATTGCGACCAGTGGACGTGATATAATGCTCTGTTTTTTTTATCACATATGAAACTAACATATATATTTAGTTCCATATGCAATAAAAGGAAGGGGTGTACCTTCCTTTTAAAAATTAATCTTCACTTCTGCGAATCTTGCGAACAGTTGCAATGGAAGCACCTAATGCAATAATTACTACGCCTAACATCATATACATCATGTCTTTGTTTTTAGCAGTACCAGTATTTACACTAGGCAACAAGACATTCTGGTATACGATTGAATAACGATGATTATCATCTACGTGTACTTCCTTGTCATTTACAAACAATCCTTCGTCCGTAAATTTAACCTTTACAACCTCATCTGATAACTTATATCCTTGCGGAGCACTTGACTCTTTGATATAAGTTGTTCCATAACGAATCAAGAATTCAGCAGTACCAGTTTCCTGATCACCTGCGATAGTTTCAAGTTTTGAACTTTCAGCACAGTTTTCCTGTGAATATGAAGTGAATTCAAATTTGTTTGACTTGATATTCTGTCCAGTTACACTGTCAACCTTGTTCACCAAGATACGTGGTAAAGCAGTATGTTTTGGATATACTGTTACATCATACTGGAACAATTCGTCTTCATCATCCCATGTTGGAATTCCAACAATAAATGGAGTGATTGTTTCAAAATCAGCCAAATCTTCAACATAGACTAGATACACACCAACAGGAAGATCTTTGCAAGTTGCTTTTCCTTCTTCGTCTGTTGTCATTTCATAGTCAGGAGTCTCAACTTTTTTAGCCAGATCCTTAGCTACCTTGTCGATCTCATCTGCTGTTTTAATCTCATTCAAGTCCAAATCCTCGTCTGCAAAAGGCTTATATTTAATGATATATTCGCCTTTTACGATATCAGCAATCTGAACCACACCGAATTTAACATTTTCTTTGGAAAGATATTTATCATAAGCATCTGTCAATTCTACTGAGATTGAACCTAACCCATTATCAGGAACCTTAGTCAAATCCTCTTCAGGAAGAATTGTAATGTCCCCTACATCTGGATTATCTGTAATATCTTTAGCCTGCACATTTAAGCATGGTACTAAAACTAGCATCAGGCTTAATGCTAAACCAATTTTTTTCAGAATCTTCATGATTTTAACTTTCTCTCCTTTCTCTTATTTAAAATAAATCTAACAATCAACATAAATACAATTAAAAATGGAAGTGCTGTAAATAGAAGTTCTCTCCAACTCATCATTTCTGGTTCAATGGCATCTTTTTTCTTCTCACTATACGGAACACGTTTCCCAGTCAGAATCAATCTGTGTGTATTTATTCCATATGGAGTACATGTAATCAAAGTTGCAAGATCCTTGCCTTCTTCAATTCCAAGAACATCAGGTGCTTCTTCTTTTTTTACAATTTCTATTTTATAGATTTGATAAGCAAGTGTTTTATTTCCTACACGAATGTAGAATAAATCATCTTTTTTCAACTCATCAAGTCTTGTAAATAATTTTGCGTTTGGAAGACCCCTATGACCCGTCAGAACAGTACGTGTATTTTCTCCACCGACTGGAAATGAAGAATTTTGTAAATGGCCAACACCATTTGATAGTACATCATCCCATGTTCCGTGATAAATTGGAAGGTCAACGCCTATCTTGGGAATCTCAATTGAACCCATAATTCCATTATCAGAAAGGTTCAAAATATTTTCATAGCTTTCATCCGATAAAATATCTGTATCGATATCTCCTACAGAAGCTCCCATTGTTTGGAAAAGCATATCATTATAATTGTGAGCCTTTTGAATCTGTTCAATGATTTTTGCTTTATCCGTATGTTTTACTTTGCTCTCATAGGTTGAAATCATACTATTCTGCTGTATGCTAGAATGAATACTCGATACCAGTGGAATCGAACATAAAGATATTCCGATTACAATCAGTAAACGTACTGTCCAACTGGTTTCCTTGATAGCTTTAATAATCGACTTCAATATCAGCACCTCCAAAAATGAAAAGGTGGCAGTACTGCCATCCTAACCATTTCATTCATTTTCTAATTAGTCTTTTTTGTTTTTACGTTTTTTATCTAATGCTAATGCACCAACTACTGTGATTGTACCTGCACCTAAGCAAATCATAGTCAAGTTAGAACCAGTGATTGGTAATTTAGTTCCTACATAGTTGACAACAGTGATGTTAGCAGAACCATCTGTTACATCTGTTTTTAAATCTGTATCACTTTCTTTGTAAGCACCATTTAAGAATTCCTTAACATGAGCAGTTGCTTCTAATGTTTTCAAAGTCTTGTCAGTTGCACCTTCACCTGCGTTGTAGTTATTACGTTCATCCGTGAATGTTGGTTTGATTGTGATAACGATTGGGTCTTGCAATTCACGATATCCAGCTGGAGAATCCGTTTCTTTCAAGTAATAAGTTCCCTGATCCAAGCCTAAGATAGTGAATACACCTTTTGCATCTGATGCCATTTCTACTGCACTGCTAGGGCGTGCTCCTCCTGTGTGGTCAGTTCCACCTAAAGAATCACGGTTCATAACAACATATCCGTTTGGAGATTCCTTAACATACACTTCATTTGTACAGTTTTCATCACTGTATAGACGGAATTTAGCATTCTTCAATAATTTGTTGTGGTTGTTGACTTTTAAACCATTAATTTTATAAGTGAAGCAAACTACTGTATCCCAAGGAGTTGTTCCTGTAGAACCATTTCCATCACTGTCTGGGTTGTTGCTATATTCAAGGCGAACAGCATTTTCAAATCCTGCACGACCAGTACGAGTCGATGCATTGTCATTCAATGTCGCATTATAGTTTAAACGAACAGATTGGCCATAAGTATTTTCGTTGTTGTTGTTCATTCCTTCTGGGAATTGTTTGTCAACGATAGCTTTTAAATCTGGAATTTCTGCATAGAATGTGTCTTCACCACTATTTTCAACTACTTTAAATTCATTACTCTTTAATGTATATGATTTCTTGTTGCTTGAAATTGTGATAGAAACAGAGTCTTTATTGAAAGTCAATGCATTGTCCATCTTGTCATGGAAAATCATTTTATATGTTTGATATCCATTCATGTCTGGTACATATGTATCGTGGTAGTAAGGAACTGTCTGTCCAATTTCATAGTCCCCAATATCATTCCATCCTACATTGTTGTCATCTTCATTGATTTTCTTAATCAAAGTAGGATAATCGGATTTGATATTAACCTGAGCATTAGGATTTGCTGTATTTGTTAAAATCAATGAAGCTGCTGAATGTGTATCCTGTACAGCAGTAACTTCATCTGTTAAATAATAACCATATCCCAATCCACTGAACTTAACAGAACCATCGACTGCATTTACAGCTGTAACATTAACTGTATTTGGAGAAAGACCTTCCTTAACGAGTTCATCTCTTAAAGCTTCAACGAAGTGACGATAATTGCTGTAACGGCCTTCTAATTTTTGATCTGCCTGAGCACCTTCCACTTTGTTTGTATTTAAAGTTTGAATATAGTCAATTACATCATATTCTGTTACTGAAGAAGCAGATTTGTTGATTTTCTTACCAACAACAGTCTGTAAAGCTGTTTTGTAATCATTGTTCCATGTATAGTTGATTGATTCATTATCCACTGCATTTTCAGCGTCAAATAATTTATATACGTTAAATTTTTTACCAACTAGAGATTGTCCTGCATTTGGTGTAATGGTAATAGAAGCATTACCTTTACCAAAATCAGCAACTCCGTTTGGAGTCGCATAAGTTTGCGTTGCTTCAGCAGCATAGACTGGAGTCACTAATTGGGCAACACAAGTTGCTACAGGACTTAAAGTCATAGACAATGCAGTTAATCCTGCAAAAACCACATTTTTTGTTTTCATTTTAATATCCCTCTTTCTTCATTATTTAGAAATCATTTTATCTTTTTTAGATTTATATAAAGCAAAAGCTATTACGGCAACACCTAATCCAATTAATAGGATTGTTCCATTTGAACCTGTTTCAGGCAATAACTGTGTTGTTTTGTTTGTAATATCCACCGCAACTACACGATCTTTTTTAGATCCTTCTAGTCGAACATTACCAGATGTCTTAGATGTATCGTATTTAATTCCATCGACTGTAAATTCAAATGTGTTTGTCTGAGGTGTAGCTTTTACATATACGGAATGTACATATGCATTCCCGTTTTCGTCTACTGGAATTCTATAGCCTTGAGGGGCTTTCGTTTCCTTGAAGTAGTAAGTCTTTTCTACATCCAGATTTTTGAAAGTTAATAACCCTTTTTCATCAGAAATCTGCGTATCTACTACATTCTTGCAATCTGCATCACTGTATAGACGGAATTCAGCACCTTTCAAGACTTTGCCGTGTTCATTTGTTTTTGTAATCTTCAAATTGAAAGGATTTACCTTATTACCAAATGTAGCATAGCCGTCCCCTGAATCTTTTGTACCTTGTGTTACAAGACTGTTTGTTCCAGATGTGAACGTAATCTTACCAGTACCAGAAGCCACATTGAATACAACTTCGTTTGGATTCAACTGATATCCGTCTGGAGATTTAATTTCCTTGATTTTGTGAGTACCAGAAGCCAAACCTGTAATCGTAATTTCACCGCTGCCATTTGTTGTTAATTCTTTCGTTGAACCATTTGGCATAGTGTGAAGAAATACAGCACCTGCAACTGGTGTAGAAGTTCCTGCCTGTACCTTCTTAATGTCGAACTTAATTACCTTTTCTAGAACCTGTGGGTCATTAAAAGTAAATACGTTTTCAGTATTTCCAGAAGAAGTAATTTTACGAACAAACATTTCATTGTTTATGAAGTAGCCTGTAGGAGCTTTTGTTTCCTGAATGGTAACTGTACCAACTGGCAATGTTGGGGTGTTAGTACCATTATAATAAAATGCATCTCCACTAACCTTATAAGAATCCTTTAAGTTCACTTTTCCCTCAGAATCTGTTTTCAAAACCCAAGTACGAGCCGGTGTCTGACCGGATTTAGCAGGGTCGGAATCATACAATCCTTTATAGTACTTTACCGTAAATTCAGCATTTGCCAAGGAAGCAGAACCTTGAGGCTTGTTCTTGTTTGTTTCCTTATCCACTTTTCCAAGTAAAATACCAACTGGATCGGATTGTGGATAATCCACAAAATCATTCGATTCTTTGCCAATCCAAGTATTCTTTCCTGCTTCAATGACAACCTTCACAGCATTAGGATTTAAAGCATATCCTTTTGGAGCTTTTGTTTCCTTCACATAATAAGTTCCCGCTTCCAATTCGATTTCATTTGACCAGTCTTTGTATTTTTCGGAATCGTCATACTTACCAATGATAAGTGTATTTACCTTATTTTTATCCGCTTTTGCATCGGCTTCTGTCTTATACACTCCGTATTCAGCACCCTTCAATTCATAACAAGGGTTATTGTCTGTGATTTCTGGATTCGCTGATTTCTTCATGATTGACAGTTTCCCTTTAGACTGTACCTTGAAAGCAAGTTCAAAAACATTTCCAACGGTTTGAGGTGTTGAACCACCGAACTGATGTAGGTTTGTTTCAAATCCAAATACAACATGTCTGTATCCATTAATTGTACTTGCATCTAACACACGTAATGTGCAGGTTGGATAACGCAAAGCATAACGGTTACTTTCATCAATTGTGCCTACAGCTGTTTTGATATGGTGACAGAAAGCCTGAATTGCACCATTGAATGCAACTGGATCTGAAATATCAGTTAAATGATATCCTCCATTCACCCATTGTCCATAACTGTTTCCATTTATATCACGCATCGTAAAATCAACAGTTGAGCCATTCATAGTAATAGACTGAGGAACCGCTAGAGCTGACTCCGTCACAGCACACTCTCCACCATCACCATCATTCCATCCCAATGAAGTGAAATATCCACCTGCTGTAGTTCTAGACTTATTGTATAGTTCCAATGGACCATCAATTGTCTGTACGTAGCCGTTATTACCAAATTTACCTACAATATCAATAGAGGATCCAACGCTAAACACGTCTTTTGTGCCTTCTGCTAAATAAGCCAGTACATTGATACTTCCAACTGTTTCTGTACCTAAACCAACGCCCGCTGCTCTTCCCTTTGACTTTGAAACAACAATCTCTAGTGATTTTAAATTGGCACCCATATAAGATAATGCCATTTCTCCTGTTTCAGGGTCATACGCACCATATTCAGACTCTAAAGGAACATCTGAACCATTCACATATACTTTTACATTTTTTGGAATAATATTACTTGCAGTCTTTTCAGAAGCAAGCTGAAAACGTGTTGTCATGAAAGGACGCAAACTAATTGAATCCCCTACTACACTGTCAATAGAACCTGTCTTATCAACAACTGTAGTTTTAACTTTAACATCGTTTTCTACATCAGCAGGAACTAAAAACTGTACCTGTAAATCTGAAAAATCTTCTTTTGGATTGTTATCTGTTTTTGCTTCTTTAGCCACAGTTTTGAAAACATCTTTATCAATTTTTAAGATGTGAGTTTTCTTATCATAAGAAAAGCCTTCTGTTAGCTGTTGACCATAATCATTTCCACGAGCCACATCATAATCGTACGGATAACTCTTCTTGGCTAAACCATTCACAAAAGGTGTGTCTGCCTGAATATAGTAAGCATCTCCATCTGTATATACTGTGCTTGGCTCCATTGTCTGCGTATAGATCGTATCCTTTGGATCTTTATCAATCAACACAGAAGTGATTGTATCGTTTTCAGATACAGCACTTGGAATTGCATACAAGTATTTTGTATATACGGTTTTAGATGTATCTATATCCATCTTTGAAAGATCCACGTCAAATGTACCATATTTATCTGCATCTTCAGATTCAGTTACTGCATCATTTGAAGTAGAAACAGATTCATTGGAACTTTTGTCCTGAGAAGAATCATCACTTTCAGTTTTGCTTGAATCACTGCTTTCTGTTTTTTGTGTTTCTTTTGTTTTAAAAGTTACACTGAAATTTGCGTCCGCAGTCTTTGTTGTATAGACAAAACTGAAAGATTTTTTGCCAGTTGTAAATCCTGAGATCGTACTGCTATTTAATGTAACATCGTCAATAACGGCATTCTCATTGGATTTTGAGACAATTTTAATTTCTGTACCTTCTTCGTAGTCTGCATTGAAAATATCACCATTCGACAATGATTTTGTGAAATCACCAGATGAAAGTGTGACTGTACCATCCCCAACAACACTCACTGAGAATCCCGCTGAATCAACAGTCTGAGTCGTTGCTTCTTCTGCGTATGCAGGAAGAGCAAGATTCAAGGATGTCAAAGCAGTTACGAAAAAGGCGAGAAACACATTCTTAAACTTTTTCATAAATTCAATCCTTTCTAAGGCAAACTGCCTTAATTCATTTATTTCCCCTTTATTTATTTCTATCTCTATCCCTTATAAAAATCTCTAACGTTAGAAATCTTGATTTTTTTGAGTGTTTCGTACTATCAATTGATGTTAGCATATAAATAGGACTAGTCAAAAAGAGAA
>UMFT01036139.1_pt1 | contig 37174 bp, 33 predicted proteins | sample 1965081 | NCBI WGS metagenome assembly UMFT01 (sample SAMEA4836053, study PRJEB28245) | human gut metagenome | biome: gut microbiome; material: fecal sample | place: Denmark | collected 2008
GCATACTCCCGCTTGATTTTCCATTTCTGGGCCATGCGGGAAAGGAATCTGCTTTGAAGCTCCGGGTGCTCCTGCGCCATCTGCTGATAGTCGAGGTTGGCATTGGCCTTCATGGTCATGTGTTCCCATTTCTCCACCTGTCGGGCCGGGTGCTCCCGGATACGCCGCTTGGTGTAGCGGGTGGCCTTATGCATCCCGGCCTCCGCCAGAAGCTCGGCCTTGTGGGCGCTCTCCACACCCACATTCTCATGCTCGACCTCATGTATTTTGCGGTGGGTGTAGGCCCACACACCAGCCCCCGCCGCCGTTGCCGCCCGCCGGGGGAGGCCGTGCAGCTTCTGGGGTTCCTGCTGGGCCAGATTTTCCTTGGCGGCTTCCAGCTTGACAGCGGAGTGTTCGGCCTTGACCTCGGCCCGTTCCTTCTTTTTCTCCTGTTTGTCCTTCCTGGCCTTTGGGGCGTCCTGTTCCTCATGGGCGGCGTCTCTGCGGGCCTCGTCATCCTGACACAAGCGGGAGGACGGCTTTTCCCGTTCCTCGTCCTGCCGGAATTTTCCGCCGCTCGCTGGCCTCGGGCCAACTTGGCCCGAGGTGGGCTCCCCGGCCTGACGTGTCACTTCTTCCTCGGTAAAATGGAGCCGCCCACGCTTGACCCGCTTTCCGGGCGGTCTGTTCTTTTCGTTCTTCGGGTCAACTTGGCCCGAAGCGGTCTTACTCATTCTGCGCCTCCTTTTCCTCCGGGCGGGTAGTCATAATGGAGTAGAGCTTGGTATTCTTCGGGAAACGGTCAACAAACGGAATGGTCACATTTCCGAAAAACAGCAGTCCATCGCCAGGATTGGAGTAAGTCACATAGGAAAGCTGGTGCGGGCTGATACCCAACTGTTTGGCAAGTATCTGCCTGTCTCCCTGCGCCTGCGACAGAAGCACCATAAAGTCGGAGTTTGCAAAGATATTCTCGATCTGCCGTCTGGCAAGGAGGTCTTTCACATTCTCCGTCATGGCGCTCGGGACGCAGCCCTTTTTACGGAGCATTTTCCAGATGGTGACGAAGTAGCTGGAAGTCAGCTCGTCCTGCAACAGCACATGGAACTCGTCATAGTAGTACCATGTAGCGATACCACGGGCGAAGTTGTGGGACACCTGACTGTTCATCAAGTCGTTAATGATGTGCATGGCAATCGTGCGGAGCCCCGCCACCTGCTTCTTCAAGTCGAAGCACACCACGCGGGCGTTCCTGTAATCCACATTGGCCTTGTGGTTGAAGATGTTGAGGGAGCCGGACACATAGATCTCAAGGGCCGTTGCCAGCCACTTTACCTCGGGCTCGGTCTGCTGGCACAGAAGGTCATACAGATTTTGAAGCGTCTGCATAGGGTATTGTCCGGGCCATTGAGAAAGTCCCGGTACACCATACGGTCGCAGCGGTCAATGATGGTGCGTTCCACAGGCTGCAAGCCGTCCTTGCCGCCCACAATCAGCTCCATCAGGGAAAGGATAAAATCGCATTTCAGACTGATAGGCGAAACCTCGTCATCAATGCTTACATCCAAATCCATCGGATTGATATGGTGTGGGCTGTTGGGGGCGATTTCCACCACAAGGCCGTCCTGTCCGAACTGGTGCACCAGCGGCGAATATTCGCCCATCGGGTCAAGAATGATAATGCGGTCATTGGTGGCAAGGAACACATTGACCAGTTCTCTCTTTCCGGCGAAGCTCTTGCCCGCACCCGGTACGCCGAGGTACAGGCCGTTGGGATTTTTCAGCTTCTTTCGGTTCACCATGATGACATTATGGGAAAGGGCGTTCAAGCCGTAATAGATGGTCTCGCCGTCCATGCAGAGCTCCTGCGTCATAAACGGAACGAAGATGGCCGTGGAGCTGGTTGTCATGCCCCGCTATATCTCAATACCGTTGTAGCCGAGGGACAGGCTGGACATGAGGCCCTGTTCCTGCTGAAAGTCCAGCCGCTTCAAAATGCAGTTGTATTTCCGCATGATACCCGACACCGTGAACAGGTCGTTGTCCAGTTCCCAGCGGGTGTCGGCGGTGTGCACCACAAGGAAGGTCAGGAGGAACATTCGCTCGTTGCGGCTCTGCAAGTCGTTCAACAGGTTCTTGGCGTCCTGACTGAATGTAACAAGGTCGGGCGGGAGTATGTCCATATCGTTGCCGCTTCGGACGGCCTTTTTCTGTTCCTCCACCTCCACCTTCATCTTGTCAATGTCACTGACCTTGCCCTTGATGGTTTTGATGGCTTGGCCTGATCGACAGTCTGAATGTGCATGGTGATGGTCATTTCAGTGTCCACCTCCAACAGCTCCGCAAGGAGCTTGTCGGAAAGCTCGGAGGCCATGATCTGCATATAGGACGCCGCTCCCCATGTGGAGCCCATGCGGAACAGGCGGTTTTGCCGGAAGTCAAAGCTGGTTGGGGCAATAAAGTCCTTTGTCCCCAGCCCGGTTTTCGGTATCATATCTCATGTGAAGCGGAAAGGTTCGGTGTCGCCGGGGGGAGCTGGTCGTGCAACATCTCCAGGCGTTCCAGCCCATTGAGGGAGCGGGACTGTACCCCCAGCTTTTTGAAGTTTCCCATTACGTCGGCTTCTACACGCTCCAAGCGGGGCTTGGCAATCGCAAGGCTATCCGCCGACACGCCAAAGGTCAGCAACTTGGTTCTCACAATGCCGTTGTTGCTCTTGGCAATCTGGCCCTCCAGCATTTCCACATACTCGCTCCGCATTTCGCTGTACTCGTCATCCTTATAATAAGGTATACTTTGCGTGACAAGTCATTACGCCGTTCAAATATAAAAGATGCTTGTTAAAGTTTCGCCCGGATTTTCCCCCGCAGCCACCGCTTCTCATCTACAAACGACCGAATCTGCACGACTACCCTATCCCCTACTCTGAACTCGTCGTCACTGAACTGCTGAGCGTATCTGCAAACCACTGTACAGCCGTCAGTTAATCGGCAGAACACGCCGCCCGCATACTTGCTCGAAATGGTAGCAATGCGGCTGGAGCCTACTGGATGCCGCAGTTCCGCATTAAGATACGGATCAGTGCCTACATCACGAACGGACAACGCCAGCATATCCTCGCTAACGCTAAGCACTTTCGCCTGAAGCTGCTGACCTGTATGATATTCTTCCCGCATATCAGCAAGATAGGTATAGCTCATTGCCTGCTGGCCCATTGTCACATCAAATCCGCAGGCAGTTACCGTAATGCGTGTCGGTCCGCAGGCCAGCACAGATGCGGATACCACATCGCCCTCGGAAATATGCTGTACATTCAGCGCGTGCCACCGCTGCTGCTCCAAAGCGAGTGAGCGAGCCGCGATTGCACACTCTCCCTCGCGGTCTACACCGATGATGATATAATCCACGTCCGCGCCGATTACGCTGTTCGGGTTGATACCAGTCGGTTCGATCCAGAACAGCGGCAGCGGGATCAGCACCTTTACCAGATGCCGCATGACTACCATGCAGGTCAGTACCTGCTCAGGCTCATCATCGGTCGAAAACGGAATGCTTTCCAAGCCGATGACCGTATTCCGGAGCAGCGACCGCGAGGAGAACGAAGCGTAAATCGCATTCCATTCTTCACGCTCATCGTCGGACAGATTGCGGTCAAGCTCGGCAAACGCAGTTGCGTTAAACGCACGCCGCGAGGTCGAAAGTCGTTCCAGCAGTTCTTTGTTATCAAGTTTCATGTTACTTTCCTCCATGTTGTTGTAATGTCAGTTTCCCTGTATAATCCGGATAGGCCACCAGGCAAGAAAAGTGCGGCGGAATGTATGCCGCCTGTGCTGCATCGTCCAAAAGCAGCACGGTAAGTACAGATTTCTGGGCCATAGCTTCTTCTTTGCCCGGCAATGCAAACAAATCCTGTTTCTGCGAGATATAAAATACCCGAACCAGCAAGCCGCTCTGTTCTCCAATCGCATACAGCGCAGTATGGGATTCACGGTGAAACAGAAGCGTTTCTCGGGGCAGAATGGCAAAAATCAAATCCAATGCCTGTGGAATGAACGGCTCGTAATGCGGTCCGACTGCTGAGATAATGCCATTGAACTCCCGCAGATACCCTGCGTCGCGCAGCTGGCGGCAGATTGGCGCTATCGCATTCGGCGAAATATCAAACTGTCGGCACAGCAGCGGTAGCACCTGTGATTTCCGCATACAACCGGTGACATTCAGCACTTTCAGCAGGTATTTCTGCTGTGGGCTCCAGAATCTCATGTATCGAACCTCCGTTTCAGTCGATTTACCACCGGGTCGAGCATTTCCTCGCTGCCGTACTCTACAATGCAGCTGAACAGGATTTTTGCCGTGTACACCAGCGAGTTCTTGCGAATCTCGTTTTCGTTGGCTTTCATGCGAGCCAATGCATTTTCTGCAATCTCGAAATCCAGCCGCCACAGCTTTTCACGCACATAATCCTGCGGATAAGTGCAAATGCCAATACGCAAGCCATCGCAGTAATACAGCCAATACAAGCAGTCATGCAGCAAGGCGCGTTCGTCATCGGCAAATGCATGAATCTCCGCTCGGCGCTCAATTTCCTGCAATTCAGCTTTCTCGCGCGTTCGACCGACAAACGAATCTCCTTCAGTATAACTCTTCTCTGTATTTCTTATCTCTTTATTACTTGTGTGCCGATTCGGCATGTCTAGACCTGCAGATTTGGCACTTCTAGAAGTGCCATTTTGGCATGTCTTGAACTGCAATTTCGGCAGGTCTTGTTCAGACGTTCCAGATTCCTTCTGGTTGTTTTCAGACATCTGTGGGTCCTTTTCTTCGGTTTCCGCAGACATTTCTTCACTTTCTTCCGTATCCGGTTCATTTCCCAGACCTGCCATTTCGGCAGGTCTGCTTTCATCTGCAGAGAACGGTGCGCAGTCATACGAAAACGCAGCCTTTTCGCTAAATTGCACTTCGGCGAGGTAAATGCGATTCGGCAGGCCGCGGCCTTGTCGCTGTTCCCAGACCAAGTGTTTTTCTGTCAACTCCTTGAAACACGCAATAGCTTTCTTGTACGAAATCTGCATTTCCTGAGCCAAGTCCTCGCGGGTATAGATCACATATACCTCTCCATAACGATTTACCCAGCCGTTGCGGCGCGAAAGCTGAAAGCGATTCAGCAGGAAGGTATATGCCACCTTGCTCTCGATAGTCATGTCCGAATAGCCGCTGTCACTGAACAGCCAGCGCGGCATCTGCATATGGTAGTACGATATAACATCGTTCAGTTTCATCAGCCCGAAGGATGGGCGATTTTCATTGACTTGCTGATTCATGGCTCTTTATCTCCCTTGTTCAGTTCGTTTTGTATCTCTTGAAAGCGTTCGTTGGTAAATAAATACGGTGTTGCACAATCCTCCTCATCCAAGTGCAGCAGTTCAGGATAGGTTGCCTGTGTTGCAGGTATCGGTTTTATCTGTTCAACTTGCTGCGGCCCCGGGACGTTTTCTTCATCGGAGGGCTCGGTTGACTCAGTATGGCTATGGTAGTCTGTGATAGACACCGGCCGTAGGATCTTGAAATCTGCAAACTCCGGCGGTGTTACCTTATATAACAGCATGGGAAACTGTCCGCGGAGCATAACGATGCTTTTGGCATTATCCAGGCGCAGCACCTCATCCGGCTGCATAAGAGCACGCTGGGTATTGCTGCATGTTTGTGAGTACGGGCGGGACAGGTTCGCAACCGGCGAAAAAAGCGGTGTCTGCGGCTGCTGGTTGTTGGTGACGCGGATTGTTGTCATACCACATTTGTCACTCACAAACTTTGCGCTTGTGAGGTCATTCACGCCAAGACAGATTGTTGCATCACAGCAGGCGGCAATCTCCTCCCACTCGTGGCGCGGGTACATATCTGCAAGCTGTGCGATGGACTGCACAATGACAATGCAGTTCATACGAAAGCCTCGGGTAAAGGCGATCGAGCGCTTGAAGTCACCCAGCTTGCCAATAGACGGAAATTCATCCAATACGAAATTGACCGGTATCGGCAGTTTGCCGTCCGCTGTTTCGCGCCGCGCGTATTGCTCCAGACGTGAGAAAATCATGGTGAAGAACAGAGAAGACAGGAAAGCGTAGGTGCTGTCCTGTGCAGACAAAATACAGAAGTATGCACAAGGCTTGTGCCCGGGCAGTGTCAGGTCAATAGAGCTGTCTGCGGTGAGCGCATCTACCAGCTTGTCCTGAAAGACGTTCAGACGGTTGCCAAGACCGATAACGATATTGCCGCGCAGATTTTCTTTGGCTTGCAAAAATAGACCGTACGGACCTTTCGCCGGATGCCCAGGAGGCAGGAGATTGATCTCACGGTCAATTTTAGAAAGGCCGTTCTCCGTCAGAAGCGAAAGTATCCGTCCAAGCCGCCGTTGGGATAACGGCAAGCGCTGGCCTGCACCATCCGTATCATTCTGGACATAGTACAGCAGTGCCGTCAGCAGGTTGAGCTCGGACTTCGACCAGAAGTCTCCTGCTTCTTTTTCGCTCGAAGTGTTGTTGATGATGGTAGATGCAATAATCGGTATAAGACGTTCATCGTGGTCGGCTTCACCGATGCAGTTCCAATGGTCAGAGTGCTCCATGTCCAAAAGATTGAATACACGGACCTCATATCCCATATCCTCAAGATAACCGGCAGTACTTTCATACAATTCTGCTTTCGGATCAGTGAGTATCAGACTCTCTTTTCTCCGTACGGCCTGAAAAATAAACGGTCGGACAAAACCCCAGCTTTTACCCGTGCCCGGTGCACCGATGGTTAGCATATTTCCGGCAAGGCCGCTCTTGCTGCTGGATGCGATATACTGCGAGAAACGGTTGTCATCCAACGGATCATCACGGTGTTTGCCGTAAACCGTGCCAGTAAGGTCAGGCAGCTTACCGACTTCCAAAACAGTTCTCATCTCGTCTAGCTTCATAAAACGCGAACTGCCGTGTGTAGCATCCGGCAAAATGTCAAACCCGCGTTTGTCCTTGACCGAATGATAACCGGATAGCCAGTTATAGCCTTTTCGTGTCAGCAGACACGCCAGAACGATAATGGCAGCAGTAATGCCAAGTCCGGTGAGTGTGAACGGTGCGATAAAGTTGCGGATTGGGTTCACGACCCAGATGCTTGTGACATTGCTGTTCGCATCCATAGACTGCCGAATGCCGAGCCGTACGGAATTAACGATCATGCCATAAAAGTACCAGCCCATGCCGCTGAGCACTGCATATAGCCGCCAGTCCGCATTGTGCTTCGCTTTCCAACGTGCCAATCGTTTCCGGCATCGCTCTTCCAGTTTGGCGATATGCTCAGACAGCAGTATCATAGGTCTGCACCCATTTCGAGGATACAGAGCGCCTGCTCATCAATCACCGCGATATGGAAAAACGGCGGCGGGAATATCTGCGACAGAAAGCGCTTCTGACTTTCAAATGCGGCAAGCAATAAACCATGATAGCTTGCGGCTCGTGCCTGTTGTGCCGCACGGAACACCTGCCGCAGCTCCATGTCCGCGACAATGCGGGCCGGAAACTGAAAGTCCGCGCTGAAGAAATCGCAGTCGGACAATAACGGTTCGGTAACCGGTGTACCCAGCATACGCGCCAGCCGCGCGCGATACTGCGGCAGCTTCATCAGGCGAAGCTGTAAGACACCATCCTTGTTACATGGCAGCAGATATGCCGGGCTGATCTGCTGATAAAACTGTGCGTAGCTGACTCTCTTGCTGTTCTGTAAGGGCTGATCGTCAAGCAGTGCGCGGTAAATGTCAGCGTAACTGCTGCCGCACAGGAAATATGCCTGCTCGGTACATCCACATCCCAGCATGAACGATTGTGCACAGGCAATCTCTCGCTGAATGACAACTCTCTGAGCTGATTTCGGATAATGCACGGCAAACAATGTACTACCGAGATGTAGAAACCCTGTCACCTGATTACTGCCTAGCGGATGCTGTCCGTCCTTAGCCCTCAGCACAGCCGCAGGAAGATAACGATTCGTTTCTTTTAGTTTAGTCGTCTCATCGGCAAACGGATCAATGTCTGTGCCATACATGGTAAGTATCACTTCTGCGTTCTCGAATCTACGTTTGACTCTCTGTGTATGTTGGTCAGCCTGCATAGGGAATCCCTGTTCTGCCAGCCATGTATAACCGATCGGTGTCAACCGCCAGCCATAAGATTCAGAGTACGGCCGCAGGTACTTTTTCTCTGCTATCGTGCGCATAATTGATGGACGAAAAATGCCGCGAAATCGGTATGCAGTTTCACGATCAATGTTCTTGCACCACCCGATCAGCCGCATTGCAGGCAATATGTTTTTCGTGCGCAAATAACCACCTTCTATTCTGAAATTACCGCCCATACCTACCAGGTCGCGGTAATCCGTTCTGTATCTTTGCAAAATTACAAACTAATTTCATTGTTATCCTGTATTGAAACTCCAATAATAAAGGAAATCCGAACAAAACCATAATTTCATTTTGCTGCCGTACACGGGCGGTACTACCGCCCGTGTGAGAAAGCGTTTTTTACCGCCCCATCCACGACTTTTGCACCTCAAAATAAGGCACCACAGCGACCTCGGTAAAACCCTTTCCATCAGGCACACTGTCCAAGATCAGGCTGACGGTCTGGCTGTTGTCGTCCTCGAACAAAACACCCTTGAACGCATTCAAAACACACTTCCATTCCTTGTTATCGGGGTCAAACGTGCGGTCGGAACGGCGTTTGTCTGTATGCTCTGTAATGACTACAAAAGCGCGTTCATACCACGGCAGATTTCCACCGCCGAGCCAGTGCTCATGCAGCATTTGCAGGAGCGTGCTTTCGATGTATCCGGTCACATACTGGCGATTGCTCTGCAATAGCGTATTCAATCGAATACATGTCCAGCCGTTCCGAGTCACTTCTACTGAACACCGCTCTGCTGAGGGATACGGGAGAATATGCTGCAAATGCGCACGCTTGCCGGGGCGGAGAAAGTCACGCAGGCAACGCCTTGCTGAGAGTGTCGTACTTTCCATTTTACAGAGTAGTTCATCTGCCAGACGACTGCATTCCCGTGCATCGTCGGATTGTTTCAGCTGCTCAGAGAGCTGTGTCAGCTTCGCCAAATCTTTGTCAAACGGTAAGTCAATCATCTTCGTTCAGAACCTCCTTTTTCGGTCGCTTTCGACGGCGTGCCTCTTCGATATGCTGGCGCTGACGAATGCGGGCAATGTCGCGCGGATCGGTGGTGATCAGTTCATGCTCACGCGGCGATGCGATAATCTGTACGCCTAAACGGTTACGGCCTGCACACAGCAGTGCTTGTCCGCGTGTGAAATTGGCGTGCATCTGCATCTCCTCATCAGTGAGGTGGTAGTGCTGCTGGATGAGCATAGCCTCCTCAGGCTCGGTCATTAGCGCAAATTTGATACGGCTGTTGTTGAGCAGTGCCTTGCCAAACTTACCGTTTTCGAGGGCAAAGAAATCCTCCAAGTCCTGCGAAGCGGCAATGGCAGATGCACCATATCCACGGACCGTCTTAAACAGCTCTAGCACAAACTCCGCCGCCTGTGCATTGGAGCCTGCACCGATCAGCGACCAGACCTCATCAAGGATAACGACCTTATTCTCCGCACGAGACATTCGACAGTAATCCAGACAAATATCCGCAGCGAGCAGTGTACCGAACGGCAGAAGTTCCTTTCCAATCTCGGAAATATCCAGCACGATGTACTTGTTGTTCATGTCGATATTGGTTTCACCGCCGAGATTTGCTGCCGAACCATTGACAAATCGGCTGAGAATACCGGCAAGCGGTTTGGTTTCTTCGCGTTCACTTAGCAAGTTATAAAAATCTGCGGGCGTGGGCTGCGGTTTTAATGTTCCGTCCGCATCGTACAAACTGTCATTATCGCGGGTAATGCCGAATTTCTCATACAACCGCATCAGTTCCACATCCAGACGACTTTTCTCGTCCTCGGTCAGCCCGCGCCGCAGCAGCGAAAAATAGATATGCAGACGGCTGATCTTATCGGCCAGCAGCGAATCTTCACGGGTGCGCGTACGAGTCAATTCAGCGTTGACATCCAGTGTACGGCGTCGAATCTCCAAGAAGTTGATACAATCCGTAGAAGACGGTGCCAGTTTAATGTACAGACCGCCAATCGCCTCACAGGCGGCGCGATATTCGTAGCCCTTATACGGTGCTATAAGGAAAACCTGCTTGCTCTGCTGACGATAACGCATAGCGATCAGCTGAAGCAGATACGTTTTACCAGCGCCAGACATACCGAGTACGGTCATGTTGGCGTTGCTGTATCGGTTGCCATCGAAAATATCCAGCATACAGACCGCATGGTTGCGTAAGTCCTCGCCAATGAGAATACCGTTCTGCTCGCAAAGCTCCATAGAATAAAACGGAAATGCTGCAGCCGCACCGGAGAGCAGCGTATTTCTTCTCGCTTTGCGGGCAATCTCCGGTGCAAGCGATACAACCGGCAGAAACGAGTGAAACGCCTGTTCCTCCACATAATCACAACGCTTGCAGATAATGTCCTGCGAGGCACAAAGCCGCTCCACCTCAGCCAGTCTGGTATGCAGCAGTTCCTCGTTTGCGGCTGTGACCTCAATGAGCGTGTACATATCGTAGTAATCTTCGTTGGCCGTGTTCATCTGCTGCTTGATATACTGACCAGCATAAATCGCACTGCCCATCTGCTCGTAGTCAGCACGGGTATCATCTACATCGCGCATACGACTGCGGCTCCAAATGGTCGAATTGGCGACCTTCGGCAGTATTTTCTCGCGTGGACGGCGCAGCAGAGTAGTAGAAAGCGAAATGCCGTCACCCATGCCAACAAGCGCCGCCAGCCAGCCGCCGCGTACAAGACTCTGATAACCGTAACCGGCAATATAGAGATAGGCATGGCATACACCGTCTATCACCAGATAATCGCGGTGCGTCATATCAATGGCAGACGGACAAATGAGATCCATTACGCGCGTGATGCCGTCTGATTGATCTGTTTTCTGTTTGCTTTTCTTAGCTTTTTTGCACTTCTTTCGACGTTTTTTCTTATTCGGAATCTCGGCAGTTTCCTCTGTAACGTTTATCGGTTCCTCATCATCTTTCGAATCGTTCTCTGTTGGAATACCGAAATAATCTTCCATCATCAATCGAAAATCTACCGGTAACTTGATATTCCGCGAAGTCTGCTTGCATAGCATATCAAACACGGTTTCCACCATCTGATTGTCGATGTACTGCGGCTCTGCGACGGTCAATCCACAGCGGGCAAGATAGCCTTTCGCGGTATCTGCAATCTGATAGAGCGCATCTGCACGTTGTTCCAGTGTCTTGGCCGCAGGGGCCATATCCGGTTCAAACCGGTATGCGACAAAAAAGCGTGTTGTGAAGGCACCACCTTGAATCATGCCGCAGACCTGCTCGATATTGTCTTCGATACACGCACGGCAGCTTGCATCTGCCTCGTCTGCGGCATATTGATGCATACGCCGCGTGTACTGTTCCACATCGACCGGCTGCGAAAGGCCAAGAATCTGCACACTATTAGGTGCAATCTTGAGCCATGCGGCAAGTGCTCCGACAATGCGGACACGTTCAGAGGTACTTTGCAAGAAGAAGTTCATTGGCAGCACTTCAAACAGTCCGACAAGACCGCCGTCCCTTGTATAGATAATGCCACGGTCAATGTCTGCGATCGGCAGGCTGCCCTGCAGGTCATCACTTGCGGCGGCGAGTTTTTGCGGGCTTTGCGCGCCAAAAATCGCGTCTTTTATGTTCATATTTGATCGTTTCTCCTTTGTTTAAGATGATTCGGCGGTGCCGCCGCCAACGGAAGTACACGGACAGGTATCGGCTCAGTGAGTCATCGCGGATACCAATCAGTGCAAAACCACAGACCGGCACGAGCAAGCACAGTGAAATAATGAGCTTGATTGTAAGCGATACCATCAGCTGATGCGCGATCAACATGCAGATACCAAGTGTTGGCGCAGCCAGAATGACTGCTTCAATGCAGTTCCGCAGTTCAAACATACCGAATACGCGCCCTGCATCTGTGAAATTTGTCGGAATAAAGTAGGTATCTTCGTCATTCATCTGCAATCATCTCCCATTCTGAAACCGGTTCAAAAAGATGCCCCATCTGTTCACGATATTTTGCGACATTCAAGGCCGCAGCGGCACTACGCCGGAGAAGCACGATTTCAATCGCGCGTGTGAGCAATTCGACAACATACGGCGTGACTGGACAATCCATCAACTCGATCTTGCTGATACGCTGAATACTGACTCCGCTTGCCTGTGATAATTCAGCCAGCGAAATTCGACATTTCATCCGAAATGCCCGGAATCGCAGCACTTGTCCATTGTAATAGTCTTCGTTCACTTCTTCCTCCTATCCCAATACCCAGAAAGGTCCGCCGGAAGCGGCACCCTTGTTGCATTCATTCAGAAATATGTTAATATCCCACTCCTTTTGACTACGTTCATAGCTGGCACAGTCTGCGACCAGAATTTTGCCTTGGCTGGTGATACCGCGCAATACGATAAAATGTCCGCCGCGGGTAAAATGCCCCTGACTCATGATCGCAATGACCAGTTTTCCACCCTGCAATGCTCGAACAAGCTGTTTCTTGCTTTGACCGATACCGCGGCAAGGCACGCCCCAGTGAGCGGCACCGTCCGGAATCAGGCTGTGATAGCTGCCCGAACCTTCACAGCGGTGGCCAGTCTTAACTGACCACTCGCATACCTCCGGCGGTGTAACCGTCTTGTTGGTCAATGTAGAAATGCAGATTGCAAGCGAACTCGGTCCACAGCCTGCACCGGCAATAGTATTGGTCTTTCCATACATTTTGCTGCCCCAGCGGCTGTCATACTGGCTGAAATACACCACGTCTTTGGAGTTGCCGCGGCCGGTAAACACGATGTCTGACAAATCTGCATCGGCTGAATTGTCTGACGAACCAATCGGCGCAGAATAATCACTGTCCGAAATCGTGTCTGCGATAAGTCCAGCCCACGTTTTCTGCTGATCGTCGAATCCCAGCTTGTCCATAAGCTCATCCGGTGTCATATCGTAAATTACGAGTATGTAGCCAACCAGTTTGCCATCCTTATACTTAGGTTCGAGCTTGTACTGCATTTTGTCTTTCATGGTCTGAACGATCTTATCCTCATTCAGTAAGGCTACATTCTGTTCGTTCAAAACCGATGTAATCGCCACCTGCCAGTAGTCGTTGGTGTTGCCAAGCCGTGTTTCGATAGACAGGAATCCTATGTTTTTCGGCAACAGCGATACGAATAAATCTACCGCCTGCTGCTCCAGTGAACGCTGTCGTTTCCACGAGGCGTTCAGGTTCTGTGCCTGTGCAGTCATCTCCTGAATATCGGCAGACTTAACACTGGGCGCGTCAAATAAATTGCACGGTATCCCCGTCAGAAATAACAACGGTATCCCGAACAGAACAGCAGAAGCGGCGAGTACAGGCTTTACAAGCCGTTTTCCAGCCTCGACGGCCGTCGCAACAGCGGCACCATGCAGACCTCCGTTCATTGCCGACTGTGCGATTCGTGCAGCAGACAAGAATGCCTGTTTACGGCTTGCGTTTTCGTCTTGCATTGCGGTTACCTCCGTTTCTGGGCATCACATCTTTGCGTTTGACCGGCTCTGCAGTACGGCGCAGTGTATGCGGTTGAGATGCAGGCGAAACCGGAGAGGTTGGATTGGGTGATTTGCTGCAGTTCTGCTGAGACTTAACCGTAGGATTCTGTGCCGCAACAGGCGAAATATCCGGTCTTACAGCAGCAGAAACTCCTCGATTACGCTGCGGTGTCACATCCGGTTTTGCTGCGTGTGCAGGTGTGCGCCGCGACGTTGCATCCGGTTTCGTTGTTTGTACTGGTGTGCGCGGATGTGTATAATCCTGATTTGCCGGAGAAATGTTTTGGGGTACGGCTGCAGGAGTAACAGTATGATCAGAAGCAGGAACGGTATTTCGCGGTGTTTGAACAGGTACCTGTGTATTTGTAGTATGGCTGCTCTGCGATGCATTCGGCATAATAGGTGCCGCCTTGGTGGTTGTCTGATCACGTCTGGAGTGCACTTGGGCGGAAGTATGTTCTGCTACAGCATGCTCTGCTTTCGATGTGTCACGAGTCATTACAGGGCGCGGCGGTGTAACCGGACTGATTCGACCGGATTGCTGTCCGTGTGTACCGCTGTTTTTCTCCGTTTGCGTATTGTGCTCAATCGTTTGAGACTGAAGCAAAGTGTTTTGCTCTGTACCGTGTTCCGTAAGGCGAGAGTCTGCTGCGTTCTGCGCATTGGTATTTTGCACGACATTTTGCGGACCGTTTTGTGCAGTCTGCGTTTTGCTATTGGTATGCTGTGCCTGCGGCGTAATAGGCGCCCGGGCAGTCTGCGGAGAGATAGGCGGCTGGGGTTCAGCAAAATTGTGCGGAAGCGGCGGAACATGCGGTGCAATAGGCGAAACGCGAGAAGAAACCGTCGGATTTGTACTGCTTATATGCAAAACGCTTTCGCCGTCGATGAAGTCATCTGCCTCAATGTTGATGTCCGCATATTGATGCGGAGCATGAACCGGTGCTGTGCGCTGCGACACAGTTCCGGCCGAACGGCTGACATTTACAGTGCTTTCAGCATTGTTGTTAATCTCTGCCGCTGCTGTCTGCGTACTGGCTCCAGACGGTGCACCGATCTCGGCGACACGTCCGGTAGTGACCTGCCGATCTATGCCGTATGCCAGCGGATCGAAATAGCGTGGCTGCATTGTATTGGTTGCATGCGGTGGATTAGAAATGGTGTTTTTGATAAATTCTACCGCGTGATGGAACATCAGCGCACTGAGCATACCCGGAATGTGATGGTGTCCCAACGGATCTCCGGTTGATGCCGGATTCAGTCCGATTCGCAGTATGATGCTGTCTATCTTTTTCGCAGTGCGGACAATGCCGGTAATAAGCATAACCCACGGTACGATAGCAGCGCCGGTAGGCGAATGGGACATTGCGGAGAGCAGCATTTTTACAAACATGACGTTCAGCACCATGAGTGTACACATGGATGCAAACATTCGCAGCCAGCCTCGGAAAATCTCTGCTGTGCTTTTAGAACCGCCCATCGCAAAAGCTAGCGGTGCGCAATACACCAATGTACACAGGATAACGTATCGTTCGGCTACCTCAAAAAACAGTTTGATGATCTGCCACTGCACATAAACATTGACCACGATCACAACCAGCCACCCTGCATTCGGAAGTAAACTAAAGAAATCTTCATCAAATGGCGTAAAGGAAACTGCACGCGGCATTTGGAGCAATCGCATAATAACCGCTGTAAGGCTTAGTCCGATATTGCATATCTGTCTGGCGCATACCAGCAGAAAGCTGAACATTGCAGTCCGAAGAAACAGACGCGTGGGATCTTCAGCCTCGATTCCAACGCCAGATACCATAGAACGCAGTGCTTGATATGCTAAATTGCCTATCAGCAGTGCCCATCCAACCGCAAGAAGAATGGTGGCAATTTCCTTAATGATTGGTACGCGTGAGGCAAAATAAGATGTATCCGCACGGAGCAGTGTCAAAAGCTGCTGAAGCAGTTGCTCTACCATCTCATACCACATGGTAGCAAGCCATTCGCATAAGGCTTTGATAAGTTTTTCTAGAATAGGATGACCTCCTTTCTCTTGTCATAATGCCTCGAATTTCGTATAATGTATTTAATCCAGCGTCGCCAGACCGTCAAACAGCGGACGAACGTATGCAATAAATGCACCAATGCCGTTGATAATGACCCAGGCAAGCCACACACGTTTAAGCCAGTCCCACGCCTGGTCGGCCTTCTGTTGCGTTCCAGAAAGCTTAGCACCTACGACTGCTACCGCGGACATCAATCCGGCGAGCACTGTAGATACACCGGCAATCTTGGTATATACATCTTTGATGATACGGTTGGCCGCGACCCACATATCATCAACAGCGCCTGCATGCGGCAAGATGACCGCAAGTATAAGCACTAACAGTGCAATGCGGTACACAAGAAATAACCGCTGCATGAGCAGCGAATAGTTGATAGTTTTCTTTTTATTCATAGTGAAATGTCCTTTCGATAGAAATTTAATGGAGTAGAATTTATGTCTTTGACGCCAGAACTAAATGTTTCCAGATTGGTGATCCAGTTGGAGACTTTAGAAGACCGTTTACAAACAGGCGAACGATCTATTAAGCTAAAGGCAGAGGCCCAACAAATCGCTCACAAAGCCAATAATGCACGTTCACTGCAGCAAAATTGGCGGCAGGAAATCGTTAAGCGTGCTCAGCGCATTGCGGAGCAGTGCGGAGAATAGAAAACGGAAGCTGAATGAGCTTCCGTTGACTATTTAATTTCTTTACCGATTACGCACAGACGGTAAGCCGGCTCGTTGGCAATGCAGGTCAGCAGCGTGATTCGGTTATCTGATGTAGGATTAAGAACCGCAGTATTAGTTGCGAGAATACGTCCTGCTGAGATAACTCGATAGGTTCTCACGCCGAGAGAGGTCCGGTAAGTAATGACATCGCCGACCTGCACGTTTTTCAGTGTACCGAAATACGGCCACGAACCTCGATTGTGTCCGCAGAGTGCGACATTGCCATTCCAGGTGGATGTACCGTCTACATGTCCTGCGCCTTTTCGCATGCTTTCATAGGTTGCACCGGGATAAACGTAAGCATACAACTTGCGATTACCAACGGAGATAGCGCCGAAGTGGCCGTTAGTGCTGACCAACTGTGTTTGTGCAGTGTAGCTGCCGCTGCTAGTAGAGGTACCAGCGAGCCGGTTGAATGATATACCTTCCAGACCGTTCAGCTTTTCATCTGTGTTGATCTGCTGCTCGACAGCATCACCCCACGGGTCAATGTATGACCCAACAGGGATCACCGGTGAACCGTCACGAGGTGCTGTGTTATCCGCATCGGTGCTCATGCTGTCCGACGGGATGATGATGGAGTATCCACCTGAATCGTCTGCGCTGTCAATATCCAGTGCTCGATTCGATGAGGTCGAACTGTAGAAACGGTTGGAGTAGAGATTTGCTGTGTAATGATATTCGAGCGCAGATGCCATTACAATATTGCTTATACAAATTAACCCCATAATACTAACTGTTTTAATTTTCTTGTGTAACATAGATATTCTCCGTTCTATAAACTATCAAAGTACAGGAGGTATTACCTTGGAATTCCTTTACAAATTCACAGGACCTAAATATAATAATACATTAGGTCGATTTGACTCTTTTAACGTTCTATCGAAAAATCAGCTATGGTTTTGTCCTGCGAGTAAGCAGGATAATCCGGATGATTTAAGATTGAAATTAGACGAAAACTCTATAATAAGTCACTCATATCAAGAAGCCAAAGCATACAACTCTGATTTAACAAAAGAAAAATTTCAAGAACATTGGGATGAACTAAAGCAGGCTATTCTTGACGGTATAGAAGATACACGTGACCATACCTTATTATGTTCATTCACCAAAGAACTCTCATCTTTTATGTGGGAAAAATATGCTGAACGAGGTTCCGGATTTTGTTGTATATATCTTCGCAATCCGCTAATTCAGTACTTGGATAAACAGGAAATTCCTACGCACGATGTTAGATACGGTGACTATTGTGTATATAAATCTTTTTCATTGGAAGAACTTCAAAAAAATGCATATCCACTCTGCTTTACAAAGGCTCCTAGTTATATGAATGAACATGAAGTACGTTCTATGATATTCACAAAAGAGAATTTGAAGTGTAATGGACGGCCGTATCAAGCTATTCCACCGATTCAAATACTATATACACAATATACAGATTCTTCATTACTCAAACTGCTCAATGAATATTGTATTGAACGGCATATACCACTAATAAAAGCCAATTATAAACGTACTGAAAACGCATAATCGCTCCCCACAAATGCTTCAACCACATGATGCTGTGCTTCGCCGCCGGTTTCGATGGCAATATCCCGCCCAACAAGGCGTTTTGCCAGCTTGCGGCGAAGGATAACGGTATATTCCGTTTCTGCATGGCCTTGCAGCGCACTCAGCCGTATTCTCGGTGTTCTGACCTGCACAAACTGGCGGCTCACGACATCGTGGATACGGCGTTCTTCGTTGTAAACGTAAACGCGCGCCGAATGCCAGAGTATGTATCGAATCACCCAGAGAATTAGCAATAGCAGCAGTAAGACAGCCGCTCCACAGGCAACCATAATCTGCGAAATCGTCACATCAGGGTCAAGGAACGGCAGGATAGGCAGCTTACTGCCAACATAAGTGACCGTATATGTCACATGATCTACACTGGTTTTGCTGAGTGTACCACGGTACACCGCACTGGCCTGATAACCGGTTGCAACCTGACGGTTGGTGTAGGTAGTCTTGCTGTAAACCGCTGTTGCTGTCCAGCTATCCGGCACATCAGAATCCGAGACATTGACAGTCGGTGACCAGCTCAAACTGGTGCGCGGCAGGCTTAATCCATCAGCCTGTACCGATTCCGGTACCAGCGAGCGATCGTTATACGGCAGTTCATACGTTTTGGTTATACTGTGCGGATGGCTGTCCGTCACTGTTTTGTATCCGGTTGCCTCTACTTTGATACTCTGCAGATCCAGAGTCAAATCACCGATATAACCATCCTTGGTATATGACTTGGTTACCGGAAATTTATCGATAACAGCGGATAAATCAGCAGATGTAGCATCAAGTGTTACCGTATCCTCTGCATCCTGTGTTTCCGTTTTGTGGTGCACAGTCTTATCCATGCGCTCATATCGATACCAATAGCCATCCTGTTCAAAAGGCTGCTCTTTGAGTGCCGCCGGATCAAAGTCCGGCGGCATTTCATATGTCTTGGATAGGGTTGGAACACCGTTGATCTCAATCGGTTCTACGCTGACCGGTGTAAAAACCGCTTTATCGCCATCAAGCAATACTTGCCCCGTATCAACTTCTGCTGCGCCTGCCGCACTGACAAGCAGTGCGGCAAGAAGTGGCATCATCAGCCACCGCAGTCTCCTTTTCATCATAAATATCCCTCTTTTCTGTGATTAGTATCCGGTTTTCGGCAATGTAGGAAGCGGATAAATCGGCGTACGGTGAATCTTAGTCACCCAGGCGCTCGTAGAACTATCCCATTCGCCCTGATAAGAACCGCCGCAGTCTACACGGTTAATAATGTTGTAGCCATTGCCCATGTAGGACGGCACATAGACGTAAACCGTTGCCTTTTCAGTCATCTTAAATCCTGCAGGCACAGTTCCAAACTCGTAGCGGATATCCGTCACATACTCACCGATCGCCAGTTTGAGCGAGCCGGAGTCCACCTTGAATGAGTAACGGTTGGTAGAAAGCAGGTTGTCCGCAAGGGTGCGGTATCCGTTTTTATTAGTCTTATAGGTGATCTTGTACCAGACGCGCGCATTGTAAGTGCCGGTTGTAATCGTGCCTACGCGAACCGCATCCGTCGGGATTCGGTCGTGCCAGAAGAAATTATCCAACGGAACATTGGACTGATTAGCAACATTTGTGATATCATAGCGCATATTATCGCCCGCATCCACGGTATAATTACCTGTTTTCTTAATGCTGGTCTTGATGATTGCCGGATCGTCGTACATCTCGATACGGACCACATCGCCCTCAACTTTCAGTTTCACTTCAGCCTTTTGCGTATTCAGCTGATAAAAACGCGGAGCCTTGGATTCCCGTACGAAGTACCGGCCCAGCGGCAAGGGATTAGAGGCTGCAATACCTCTGGAATCTGTGGTAATCGTATCAACAACACGTCCGGTTTCAGCATTTTCAATCTCGAAAACTGCACCCGACAGCAAGCTGCCCTTCAGCTGATTGGTAATGGGATTATCCTGCGAGGATTTCTTGACCACCTGAATCTGACCGAGTACCGGTGTGTTTTCTACGACCAGTTCGGTCGTTTCGCCGCGGTGGACACGCAGAGTACGAACAGTGTTGTCCAACACATAACCCTGTGCGGCTGCAATCTCCTCGACCTTCAGCTTAACTTCGCTCTTGCCATCGGTCAGAATGTCATCGAGTTCGATATAACCGTCTTGATCTGTGGAATATTCGCCGATCAGATTGTTGGACTCATCTTTCACGAGGAATCGAACACCGTAAATGCCTTTCTTTGTCACAGCGTCGATTTTCTTAATGCGAATACTTGCCAGCTTCTCATTTTCAAACTCCACGGTTGCCAACTGACCGGCTTTCACGATCACGTTCTGCGGCGTACCGTCCAGTCGATAACCTTCGGGACACGAAATCTCCGTTACCACATAAACGCCAGCCTCCAAGCCGCTAACCGTTGCCAAACCTGCAGAATTGGTCGTATATTTGCCAATCACTTCACCATTTGCTTTAGTGACTTTGAAAACACAGCCGCTCAGCGGCTTGTTCGTGCCCTTGATGGTCTTGACGATTTGCAGGCCGTAAACACGCGTATTGGTAAAAGTCACTTCATAGGTTTCGCCAGCACGAAGCTGCACCGTTTTGGGCGTACTGTCAAGCTGGTAAGAATCCGGCGCTTTTACCTCAGAAATGACATAAGTGTTTTCCTCCAACTCCGGGAGAAAAATAGCGCCATCACTATCAGTTACCGCATCTTCTCGAACGATAGAACCATCTCCACGTGTAATTCGGAAAACGGCACCTTGCAGAGGCTTATGGCTTTGTGCATCAATTTTTTTGATGAGTAAACCGGGTTTGCGCGTATTTTCAATCGTAACCGTTGTCGGTTTCTCAGTGGTATGCTCAATCTCAAACGGCTTATCATTGAGGATGTACTCCTGCAAAGTGGATTTTTCTTGGACTCGGTAAGTGCCGGCAGGTGCCTTGCTGATAGTGATTTTGCCGTCACTGTCGGTCTGATAGTCGCCCAACAGGACATTATCTCGCCAAATCGAGAAGGTTACACCTGCAATCGGTTTCTTGCTCTGGCTGTCTACCTTGACTACGGTAAAATCTTTCTGGACCGTGTTATCAATGATGATATCAGTATTGCCGTCTGTCGTATGCTCTATGATAACAGGTTCTTTGCTCAACGTGTATCCTGCCAACGTGTGGCGCTCGTAAAATACATAAGTGCCATTGTCTGCATAAGGAAGCGTGAATTTGCCATCCGGTCCGGTCGTATAGAATCCAATCGATTTGCCGTCACGAAAAGCCTCAAATACGACGCCCTGCATCGGTTTACCAGTATCTTTGTCGATTTTGGTTACCGTCACATCTTTTTTCATCGTGTTGGGAATTGTGAAGAAGGTAGGCTGCTCTGAATCATTTTCAACGGTAAAGGTCTTTTCGTTCAAAATGTACTTGGGATCTGTAACCGTTTCCTTCGCCTGATAAGTGCCGGGCTCGGCGTAAGGCAGCCAAATACGGCCCGAAGCATCCGTGGTGTAATTACCAAGCAGACGTCCATCTTTCCAGATTTCAAAAGTGACACCGGCAATCGGGCGATGCGTTTCAGCGTCAATTTTAAGTAGACCGAAATGCTTCTTTACCGTGTTCTCGAAAGTAAGCGTAGGAATTTCGGCTTGCTCTTTGATAAGCTCTACTGTCTGTTCAGGTGCATCCATATTGTAGTGCTCGGTATCACCGTCTGTTTCCTTGATGCGGTAAGTGCCGGGCTGCAAGCCCTCCAGCATTGCTTCGCCGTTGCTGTCGGTTGTCACGCTGGTTAAGTGAGCATCGTTGAAATATACGTCAAACTTCCAGTTTGCCAGCGGCACCTTGGTTTCCTTGTCAACCTTGACAATGCGGATTGCAAGTTTTTTCGTATTAGCAATGTTGACCTCACGCACAAGCTGTGTCGGATCAGCGGACGGGTCGATATAGACCTCGTGCACCTGTTCATCTTTCAGATAGCCCTGCGGCGGTTCGGTTTCGATGACCTGATAAAAACCTTTCGGCAGGTTGGCCAGACGTGCGTAGCCATTGACATCCGTTTTCAGCGTTGCGAGTGTTTGGCCGTCGCGGCGCACCTCGAAAGTCGCTCCAGAAAGCGGCATTTTGCTGTCTTTATCGTATTTGTAGATTTGAATTGCCGGTTGCGGTGCATTTTTAAAGGTCAGCGCGATGTTTTTCGTATTGTTCCACTCGAACGTCTGAATGTCGCTGCCATCGGTAGCGAACCCCTCCGGTGCGGCAACCTCGTAACATTCGTATGCGCCTTTCGGCAGGTCGCGGCCCTGCACTGTGATTTCACCAAGCGCATCTGTTGTAAAGCTGTGTTTGTAATCGTTGTCAATACCTCGAATTTCAAAGGTGGCACCCATCAGATTGCGGCCATCCGCACTGCTGATTTTATGGATTTTGAACGTGTGGTCAGTGCTGTTTGCAAGCTGCACTTCGATGGTCTGACCACCTTTACTGCCTGTGTTAATCGTCTTTGTAGGCAGAAGCGTGTAGCCCTCCGGTGCAGATGTTTCTTTGAGCGTTACAGTCGTATTAAGCGGTAAATCCACAAAAATGATTTCGCCGGATGCTGAGGACGTTCCGGTCATCGGTTTGCTCAGGCCGGGATAGGTCAGCTCAAAAGTACAGCCTTCCAGTCCTGCACCGGACTCATCCGTTTTCACAACACGCAGGCGAGTAGTCCCTTTAGGCACTTCCTGGGCAGTGAAAGTTAATTTCGCAGTAGAACTCTTGACCGCAGGCTCAACCATAATAACCGGCTGCACACCGTTGGCATTCGTTGAAGCAACAAACACATCGTAGCGGTCAACATTCATACTTGCTGTGATAACGGTTTGCAACTTGCTGTTGGCGGCATCCATTTTCTCTGCGACTTCTTTGGGAATGCACAGAAGAAAAGTTTCGCCGTATGCCATATTGTTGGCGTTTTTATACAGCGTTTTATCGTTTTTAACATTAGTGAGCGTAAATGTACCGTTGGTGCTCTTGGTTCCGGTCGAATCCATTAAAAAGGCACCTGTCGGCAGATTGGATGCTGTCAGTATGATTTTATTACCTCGTACAAAGGTAGCTGATGCAGCAGCCATCGGCAGCACCATGTAGTTCTGACCGTCAATCTGCTTTTCTGAAAAGATTCCGGAGCTGATAATACCATCTGTCAGGTTGATGGTGCCAGCCTTCGCATTGGAGCCGTTATAAGTGCTGCTGCCAGGCGTATAGTTAACGGTACACGCAGTCCACGGTGCATGGTTCAAACCGCTCGGGCCCCAACCGGCGTAAAAGGTATTGCCATACTCGAGCATTTTAATCGCCGCATACAATGTCAATGCCTCAGACGTGTTGGAAGCGCTAAGCGTTTTGCCTGATGCGCGATAACCAAGAGATGTGGAACTGGAGTATGTCACACCGTAATTGCTATTTGCAGCAATCTGTGCATCACCTAAAGCCACCCAGATTGCAGCCTGTGAGGCGCTGAAATACATGTTTGCAGTGAAATTACTTGCATTGATGGGTGACTTCGCCCAACTAATGAACTCATTGAGTGTCATACGGGAATCGGTTTTTGTGGCTACACCATAGACGTGCATATCTGTGACTTTACCAGTAACAGTATACGGCTTGCCAGAGCTGCCCGGATTCGTCTTGGTGTGATCAGCACAATACGCACGAATCGTTGTGCCGTCGCTGACCTTCGTGTACATCGGCCATACATTGCGCAGCGAGTTATTCTGGCGGAACCATGCCTTTTGTGTTCCGGAATCCCAGATGTTATAGGTTTCACCGACCTTGATTTCGATAGCGGATGCTTTGTTATCTTCGTCTGCCGCTCCTGCGGTCGGCACGATTGCCATACCGGACAGCATTGTTGCGGCTGACAGTGCAGCAGCTATCATACGTTTTGTGACAGATTTTTTCATGTTATCACCCTTTTCATTGAAAAAGAAAAACGAGAGATCGTAGAAATGACCTCTCGTTTATTCGATTTGAGTATTCAGCTTAGAAACAGCCGAATATCTGAACCGCATATATTTGATTGTATTCGTTTCTGCCGATTGCCACACCAACGGCATTGACCTCTTCGCTGAGAATCCATGCGCGGTGGACAGAAGATGTCATAAAACTCTTCATCAGCGACTCAGGCGTAGACTCCGCAGTACCGCTGATAATATTTTCTGACATGTAATTTGATAACGAAACACCTGCTTCTTCAAGCAATTCGGTTTTCGTACCGCCGTCCGGCCGTTCGTGTGAAAATGATACCATGATTTCCTGCAGGCGAACCTGTGCGACCTTACTGAGTGCACCGTTGACATATACAGGCGGAAGATTAACGTTTTCACGCTCGTTGTTGATACAATCGATCATGGTCTGTTGTTGAGACTCGAAGTTTTCAATAGCTCCTGGGCTTTCATAGCTACTGTCAATCGGTGCAGGAACGTAATGGGTTATTCCACCAGCCTGTGTCAGTGCATTGCTGATGACGATACAGCACAATGCGATTGCTACATTACTCATATACTAATACCTCCATGGTGGTGCGCGAGATGGGTTTTCTCTATCTTTCATAGACTATTCTCCCTCCGCAAAGCGGTTTTCCAGAAATTCGAGAAACAAATCCTCCAAATTCATATCTGGCGGAATATGGTGCAGGTACGGTTCAAACCGTCTGCGTGAGAAGCTAATATTGCCCGTTTTCTTCTCTGTTTGTGCTGCTGTTACTTGATGCCATACCTTGTCCAATTCTGCGGCTGTAATGGACGGCGGCGGACAATTTTTCTTGATATGCTTCATCATAGCAACGGATATGCGATGATTTTCTGCGTGCAATCGCTTCTGAAACAATTTCTGTGTGTCTTCATCGTAATACGAGATTGCAACACCGCACATCATATTCAGCTTGCGCTCGTCTACTGCATCAAGCAGCGGTGGAATAAGATATGTCAGCCGCACAGTTTGTCGGACATCATTGACCCCAACACCGAAGAAACACGCTACTCTCTCTCGAGCTTTTAACTTGTGGTGGATTTCACCACAAGTTGCATTAACCAAATCACTGCGCTTGCCCTGCTGTCGATAGGCATCCAGCAAGGCCCGATATGCCCAGCCGCGTTCGCTTGGGAGCAGGTTTTGTCTTCTCTGGAGATTGGTCACGGTAGCGATCACGATTGCACGAGCATCGTCTACATACTCAATATCTGCTGATATTGAATCCATCCCCAGCATTTTGCACGCATTAACACGGTTATGCCCACTGAGAATTTCGTAGCCGCCTGTCCTGCATGGACGGATCTTAATATTCTCAATCAGTCCATTCTCCGCAATATCGTCAGCCAGCATTTTTAGATTTTCCTCACTGTACGGCTTGAAACCGATATTGGATGTAAAGAACGGATGCAGTTGTTCAAGCGAAATTTTCGCCGTACTGCGCGGTTTTGATGATGTTGCCGGCATTGTGCCAAACAGACCCTCAAACGCTTCGTCAACGGTTTGATCTGCATTGCTTGGCGGTGCAGATAACTTTGCACTGCGTTCTTTCAGTGCGTTTGCAAGTACGGATTTAGCCATTCCTCATGACCTCCTCCGCTGCCGCACGATAAGACAAAGCCGCCGCATTCTTCGGCGCATATTCCAACAGGCTGATTCCGACAGCCGGATGCTCCGCAACCTTGATAGAATAGTCAATCGGCTGGCTGAAAATATGCATTTGCTTGCCGTAGCGTTCCATCACATTCTGCCGTGAAATCTGATTGAGAACTGTGCGCTGCATAAACATCGTCAGCAAAATATCCACCTGTTTAAGATTTGGATTGAGCGATTGCTGCACCTTACGGATAATCTCGATAGTGTCATTTAGTCCGGCTGTGTCCAGAAAGTGTGCTTGCGTCGGGATGATAACACGCTCTGAAGCGACCAATGCGTTGAGCATCTGCAGGTCTAAATGCGGACTGCAATCTATGAGTATGTAGTCATACTGATCTTTGACCTGTTCAATGATTGCAGTCAATACCCTCTCAGGTGCGATACTGCTGTCATCGAGCGGAAACATTGCTCTGGTGTTCTGCATGCTGACCAGCCTGGAGAGAATACCGGCCAGTTTGTTGTTTGCCGGAACCAAATGTAGATTCTCTGTCTTTTGCAAAATTGCCTGACCGATTGCATCAGTAAGCTGGTCTGGCATATCAATAGCCTGAAACATGAGATTGGCAAGTGTCATGGACAGCATCTGTGGCTCGTATCCCATAGCGAGTGTCAGACTGCCCTGCTGGTCGTTATCCACAAGCAGTACCTGTTTCCCCGCCTTCGCCAGTGCCGCGCCGATATTATAAGTGCTGGTGGTCTTTCCTGTGCCGCCTTTTCCGCAGCAAAAACTGATTACCATATATTTACCTCCTCTCGGCGTATTGTCCTATATTAACGTTATCTATATAAATACAAAAAAGCCTGCCGAGTTCTGTCTTGATCCTCTTGTATCAATCCCCATTACTCGGCAGGTTTCTTGCCTGCACACTCTGCTTTTTCACCTCAATTCACGAATACAAGATTTTTTCGGCCGTGTATATCCTCACAAATTGTTCGTGAAATTGGACAAAATCAGCGAAACACCAGTGTTTTATAGGATTTCTGACCTTGTCCCTATTATAACCTAATCGTCGATCCGGCGCACGATTCCGGTTGCTTTCATAGCAATTCCGCCTCCCATTTTCGGTATTTCTGCTGCGATAGTGGTAGTATTTACTGAAATCGTGCAATTCATGTAGAAAAACCGTATGCACAATGTGTTCCTATTCATGAAAATTATGGTTTGCAGATCTGTTCCTTTCGCGTTAGCAGCTGCTCTGCACAGCGGACGCACGGCTGATATGTAATCAATCCGCAACCCTCTTTGTCGTTCATTGTTTTTCTGCCAGTCCTCGAAGAACGGATACAATAAACGTCAGTATATTCAATATCATGCTGTATATTCTCCTCATTTTTGTATTGCGGCAAAATAAAAAATCCCCGATCAAACCGCAAGGTCAGCAAGTTCGGCTGACCTTGGGTTAAACCGAGGATTTTTTTGATTCTGCTTACTTTTTCGCCTTGCTGCCGACCAGATAGCACACAGCGGCAACGATCATGCCGTTGATGGATGCGATACCCCACGGGACCAGATTTGCCACCACAGCGCCCAGCACAACGCCGAAAACCGCAAACCAGTTGACGTTTTCGGTCACTTCAACGTCCTTGTACTTTTCACGGTCCATGAAGAAGCTCATCACCAGAATGATGCCGACCGGCGGCAGCGTACAGTTGAGGATATTCAGCCAGCCGGTGAAATTCCAGTACAGCCAGACCGCAAGCACGGTGCCGATAATACCGGAAACCAGCACCATCGGCTTCTTTCTCTGGCCGAAAATGTTCGCCAGACCCAGACCCGCCGAATACAGTGCATTATCGTTCGTGGTCCAGATGTTGAGACCGAGGACCAGAATCGCCAGATAGAACAGACCGAGGTTGATCATAACCTCAAAAATATCATTGCCGCCGACGTAGACCGACGAAATACCGCCGAAGAAAAACATCAGCGAGTTGCCGATAAAGAACGCGATAACGGTCGTGACCGCACCAACCTTGCCGTTGCGGGCAAAGCGGGAGAAGTTCGGCGTTGCCGTGCCGCCAGAGACAAACGAGCCGATAACCAGACCGGCGCCGCCGACAACGGTCAGCGTACCGCTGGACTTGGCAAACTGATCAATCAGCGTACCGTTGCCCTGTTTGACCGCCATCACCATGGCAACCGTACCCAGGATTGCAACCAGCGGAACCGCAATATAGCTGATGAGCGTCAGCGATTTGATGCCGAAATACGCCGAGGCCGTCATGCACACACCCGCAATGATAACGAGCACCCATTCAGCCGCTGTGCTGCCGCCGAGCAGCTCATTTGCAACCGGAATGGCAAACATGGCGATACCGACGCCGAACCAGCCGATCTGCGTAAACGAGATCATCGCGCTCGGCAAGTACGAGCCTTTTGCACCGAAGGCTTTGCGTGCCAGCAGGTCAAGGCTCATGCCGGTTTCCGCGCCGACATAACCGAGCAGACCGGTGTACAGGCTCAGGATCAGGCCGCCGATGATCATGGAGATGATAAAGCCGCCGAAATCCAGTCCGTCTGCCAGCTCCTTGCCGACCCACATGCTGGCCGAGAAGAAGGTGAAACCCAGCATGATCATGAACATAGTTACGATGCCGCGGCGCGCATAATGCGGCACAGCCGCTTCCGCAAAGTCGATATCGACCGGTGTGTTGTCATTTTTCATAGATTTTATCCCCCTTTTGTGTATTTGTCAAAGAATGTACTTTTTGAGCGTCGTGGTGAACTCGTCAATGCGCTGATGCGCGATCTCCTCCAGCGTTACGTCCTTCAGGCTCTCGACAAAGCCGCGCTCCTGCTGATACAGCCAGCGCGTCAGCTTTGCGTCCAGCTTTTCATAGTGGCAGTCCTTCAGCCAGTCCTCATAGGAAATCGGCAGCGCATGACCCAGTTTTTCCTCCAGCAGCGCCTGCTTGTCGATCTTGTCGGCACGCGCGAGAATGCCGTTCCAGAATTCCAGCACCTCTTCAATGTGCTCGTGGATTTCGTAACGGCGTGCACCGCCATCGTAGATCGTGCACTTCTCAAACAGCGGATTCTGCATGGAAAGCGTCTGACGGCGGAACTCCGGCGCCACAATGCCGCCCTTCCAGTAAAAGTCGATGAGCGCACGGTTGATGCCGGAAACGCCCTTGTCGCCTTCCTCGTAGCAGCTGAAAACGCCCTCGTAGTACACGGTGATGAAGCCCTCAAAGTCCGGCCAGTAGGTGCGGATTTCTTTAGTCAGCTTTTCGAGAATCTCAATGCCCTGGGTACCGCCGATGGTAAACAGCAGGATGTTGCGCAGCTTGGCGCCCTGCTTGCGGTAATAGTCGGTGACATAGCGCAGGCACTGCACAAGCGTCTCGCCCGAGGCGATGATATCGCCGATCATCAGCGTGCTGTTGGGCACCATGGTCAGCTTGCAGTACTTGATATCGAGCGACATCTCATCATTCTCGCCGAACACGCGCTCACTGGACATAAAGCTGATGTCATGCACGCGGATATGCTCCTTGTAGCAGCTTTCCTCGAGCGGGTAGTTGAGTGCGCCGCGCAGAATGGACAGAATGTTCGCCGAAGTGATCTTTTTCTGCTCCTTGAGGTAGTACATCATCTGCGAGGTAGCCGTCACAAGCGACGCATACACCTCGTAGCCGACAACCTCCGGATGGTTCATCAGCTTGCGGGTCTCGGCCTCCGAGACGATGTAGTATTCATTGACAAAGCTGCCGCCCGCCAGACGGTAGCAGTCCACACCCTGATCGCTGAATTCCGGTACGATATGGACGTCATTCCAATTTTCGATCATATCAGTTTCCTCCCTAAAAAAAGGGACCGACTGCCATTTTGCGGGCAGAAGGTCCTTGGTTTTCATCGTTTTCCTATTGGATTCAACGGAACGCCGCATGTTCTGTTTTTACACAGCATATCCGTCCATCCCCTCTTTTTCGACTTCATTTTACTGCATTTATTATACGGGAGAAAACATACTGTTGTCAACAGCTTTGCAAGCCTCAGGCCGGATTTCTTACTTATAATCCGCATTCAGAAACAGCGGCTTGATCGTAGAAATCTCGGCGTATTCCTCCTGCGATACCTGCATATCCGCATTCATGGTCTGCAGATCGGTCTTGACGACCTCAAGCGCCTCCATGACGTTCAGCGCATGGCCTTCCGCGATGGCCTGCTGCATACGGCGCAGCACGATCGGGTGCGCGTACCGTGCGGGCAGCGGAAATGCCGGAAAACGGTCGATATAGTTCTGCATCTGTACCCGCGCCTGCTTATCCCCGCGCAGAACAGCCGCATTGTTGTTGCGCGCCGTCGGCAGCAGGCGCCATCCGCCAAACAGGAAAACTGCCGCCAGCAGACACAGCAGCAGGTATCCGCCGGAGAAACCGCGGCACACGAGCGACACCACGCCGTAAATCAGCGCCGCCGCCCCGAGCACCATGATCGCTGCAGCCGCCCAGCGGTATCCCGCGCTCCTGCTCTGGTAGTTGCGCCGCCGTTTAGCTGCACGACTGAGCCGCTTGTACAGCTCGGGCTTGCGCTCGAGGTACGCGATCGCATTCTCCAGCTCCTCAATCTCCCGCTCAGCGCGCATGCTGAGCGGCGGTCGTCGGCGTTCTTCCGCTCTCCGGCGCTCGTACTCGACCTCGAGTTCAGCCTCCTCTTCCTCGCTGACACACGGAATCTCCGGATGCATCTTGTGCAGCACGCGCAGCAGCTCGTCAATCTGATCCTCGTACTTGAAACAGCACACCTGCTGCATGCCGCCGTCATACTCCACAAGCAGACAGGCTCTGCCTGCAAGCACACCCCGGACACCGCCGGTGCCTTCTTCTATAAACTTAAATGCCCGCGTAATGGCGGAAAACGGCACATAATAATGCCGGTCAATAAAATAACTGTTCAAATATAATGCCCGACGACCAACACCGCACGGACCGATCCGGCGGCAGTGCTGCTTATCGCGGACAAGTGAAGCGTCATCCAGCATGGTTCTGCTGAGCGGACGCGGTTTAAAAATCATATTCATCACCTGTAAATATTGTAGCACAAAAGCGTGGATTCAGCCACCCGATCCCACAAGAAATCCTGCTGCGGCGGTTCTTTATGCAAAGCGACAAATTCTCTCTTTCAGACAAATCGTTTTTGGCATACTATCCAAAATCATAGTATTCCTATTGACAATCAGGATATTCAAGTCTATACTTTCAATCACCGAAACCCGATAGGATTTATATGAATTGAAAGGAGAACCTGTCATGAGCCGAATGTACTGTATGAATCGCTGCTGTATGTGTATGCACCGCTGCTCGTGTATGCGTTCCCTTGTGACCTGGCGAATGTGCGAATAACGCGCATAAACCATCCTGGCGGAAGGCATACGTCTTCTGCCATTTTTTGTCGAAAGGAGTTCTCCCTTGTGAAGCATTTTGTCAAATCACTGCCAGTTCTCTCCATTCTGCTGGCGCTCGCCTGCGATATTCTGCTGCCGGATTCCGCGCAGCATCCTGCCGCAGAACATCCTTATTTTACATGGGCGCTGCTCATCGGACTGGCCGTGTATGTGATTGCCCTGCTGATATCGCTCGGCAGCACCAAGGTACGCGATAAGCTGTCGTACAGCGCACTGTTCTATGCAGGAGCGGTTTTGGTGCTGAACATCCTCAACCTGCTGACCGCCAAGTTTGCGATTCTGCCGGTGCTGTACTTTCCCTCGCTCGACCGTGTGTTCGGCGTTCTCGTTGAGGACAGCGCGTTCCTCGCGACCTGCCTTGCATACTCCGCACGCCTGCTGTTCTTCGGCTGGCTCGGCGGTGCGGTTGTCGGCATGCTGACCGGTATCGCCATCGGCTTCAACAAGACCTTCGCCTACTGGGTACAGCCGCTCGTCCGCGTGCTCGGCCCGATCCCGTCCACCGCATGGATCCCGCTGGTGCTCATCGCTTTCCCGACTGCGGTTTCCGCCAGTGCCTTCCTGATTGCGCTGGCTGTGTGGTTCCCGACTACCGTGCTCACCAGCAGCGGCATCGCTTCCATCCCCAACTCGTACTTTGAAGTCTCCTCGACGCTTGGCGCGGGCAGCTTCTACCGCATTGCCAAAGTCGGCATTCCGGCGGCTATGCCGCATATGTTCCTCGGCCTGTTCAACGGCACCTGCTCGTCGTTCATCACGCTGGTCACCGCCGAAATGCTCGGCGCCAAGTACGGCATCGGCTGGTACATCAACTGGCAGAAGGAAATGATGGCATATGCCAACGTATATGCCGGACTGATCATCATTGCAGTCACCTTCTTCATTCTCATCACGCTGCTGTTCAAGTTCCGCGACCGCGTACTCGCATGGCAGAAAGGAGTTATCAAATGGTAGGAAGTATTTCGATTTCGGGTGTATCCAAGCATTTTGTCAATCCCACCGGAGAGCGCATTACCGCTCTCGACAATGTTTCGCTCGATATTCCCGCCGGTTCGTTCGTTTCACTGATCGGACCGTCCGGCTGCGGCAAGTCCACGCTGCTGCGTTTGATCTCCGGTCTGATTCCGATGGACGACGGCAGCCTGATGCTGGACGGCACACCTATCAAGGCCCCCGGTGCAGACCGCGGCTTCATGTTTCAGGAGCACACGCTGTTCCCGTGGCTGTCGATTTACGATAACATCGCGTTCGGTCTGCGCGCCCGCGGCATCTACAAGCAGGAAAAGGACCACGTAGATGAATTTATCGAGATGGTCGGCCTCAAGGGCTTCGAGCATTCGTATCCGCACCAGCTTTCCGGCGGCATGTGCCAGCGCGCGTCTCTCGCAAGAGCACTCGTTGGCAAGCCCAAGGTGCTCCTGCTCGATGAGCCGCTCGGTGCACTCGATGCCTTCACCCGCATGAACATGCAGGACGAGATCCTGCGCATCTGGAAGGAAACCGGCATGACCGCCATCATGGTAACGCATGATGTGGATGAGGCCGTGTATCTTTCGGACAAGGTGGTCGTTATGACACCCCGACCGGGACGCATCACCGGCACGCTGGATATCAAGTTGGCCCGCCCGAGAGCACGCAGCTCGGAGGATTTTCTTCACTACCGTGCGGAGATCCTTCGTCAGCTCCATTACGGCGGCACAATCAAAGAGCCCAACTACTACATTTAAGATCGTATTAAAGAACGCACGTTCATTATTATTACTTTTATTATACATTTCCCTTGAAAGGACAGAAAACCATGAAAAAGAACGGTATTTTATTTCGAGTGACAAGCGGACTTCTCGCAGCTGCACTGACACTCTCGCTTACCGCCTGCGGCGGCTCAAGCAGCAATTCGGACGCTTCCGCGGCAGCAGATTCCGCCGATTCCGGCGCAACCCACCTGCGTCTGATCTACTCTCCTTCTCTCTGTGCCGCACCGATGTACATCGCGATCGAGAACGGCTACTTTGAGGGCGAAGGTCTGGACATTGAGCAGGTAACGGTTGACGCGGCACACGTTTCCGAGGCCATCGGCGCGGATCAGGTTGATGTAGGCATGGGCCTGATCGGCAAAATGCTCCAGCCGCTCGAGAACGGCCTGCCCATCAAGTTCACCACCGGCCTGCACACCGGCTGCACCAAGCTGCTCGCGCCCGGCGACAGCGATATCAAGAGCATTGCCGACCTCAAGGGCAAGAAGATCGGCGTACCCGGTCTGGCTGACGCGGCAACCGTTGTCTCCAAGCGCTCGCTGAGCGCGGCAGGCATCGGCGTGACCGACCAGAACATGGAGGTTGAATTCTCGGTTTACTCCCGCAACGATCTTGCACAGGCACTGCAGAACGGTGCCGTTGACGCAATCGCACTCGGCGACCCGGCGGCTTCTATTGCAGAGGAGCAGTACGGTCTGACCGCTCTCATCGACACCGCAACCGATCCCGAGTACAAGGACGAGTACTGCTGCGCAGCATTCGTCACCAGCAAGCTGGCTGAGGAGAACCCGAAGGCTGCTGCAGCCTTCACCCGTGCCGTACAGAAGGCATCTCAGTGGGTACAGGAAAACCCGGATGAGACCGCAAAGATCATCACCGAAAAGGAGTATGTCTCCGGTGATGTGGACTTCTGCGCACAGATTCTCAAGACCTACAACTACAAGCCTTCGGTTCAGGGCGGCTATGACGCACTCAAGCAGAACGCCGAGGAGCTGACCCAGATTGGCGTGCTCAAGGAAGGCACCGATGCGACCAAGTTCGCAGACAATGCATATATCTTCTTCGATGATGTTCCGGATGCACCGGAGAGCGACGCTTCCACCGATACCGCCACTAAATCCACAAAGGCCTCCTCTGTCAGCTTCCAGCCGGCAGCAGCAGCCGAGGCTGAGGACGACTGCTGCAGCGGCAAAATCACCAAGCCCGCACAGGACACAAACGCAAAGGCATAACATCGTTTTACAGGGAGGAAAGGATTATGTCGGAACTGAAATGCACACACAGCTGCTCGGACTGCAGCAGACTCGGCTGCCGTTCGGCCAGCGAGGAGCAGTACCCGCCGTTCTGCTTGACGACGAACGTAGATAAGGCACTGCTCGAGGAAACACTTGAAATCTACCGCAACGACCCGGAACAGGGTCTGATTGCCCGCACCTCCGCGTGCATTGAAGGCGAGTTTTACGGCCGCCTGACCCGTGTCGAGGAAACCATCGAGTTCATCAAGCGCATGGGTTATAAAAAGATCGGCATCGCGTCCTGTGTCGGTCTGATGCGAGAGACTTCCATCTTCGCCCGTATTCTCAAGGCGAAAGGCATCGAATATTTCACGGTCGGCTGCAAGGTCGGTGCACAGGACAAGACCGAGATCGGCGTGCCGAACGAGAAAAAGCTCAACGGCGGCTGCGGACACGAGTCCATGTGCAACCCGATCATGCAGGCCAAGACGCTTGCCGCGCACGGCTGCGATTTCAACATCGTGATTGGTCTGTGCGTCGGACATGATACCCTGTTTCTGCGCCACAGCAAGGTTCCGACAACGGTTATGATCGTCAAGGACCGGGTACTGCAGCACAATCCGGTGGCGGCACTGTACGGCGTACAGTCCATGTATTCGCGGTTTAAGGATTTGGGATTGTAAATTCAGCAAACCGGCTGCAATCCGACACCGTCCGAACTGCATCCCTGCGTTTTTACCCTTTGCGCTTCATCATCATCTCTCTTTCGCCGTTTTGAATGATTGCAAAAATCCTCCTGCCTTCTTTCTGAAGACAGGAGGATTTTTCAGCTTAACCTGCAGCATCGGGCATAGCCGAGGCGGCTCATCTGTTTTTCTCTTTGCCGAGCGTTGAATACAGCACACCGAACACGATAAGCACCGCACCGGCAATAAAGCCGACCGTCATGTGCTCGTTCAGCAGCAGGACACCGAGCACCATCGAGGTGAGCGGCTGAATCGGGTAAAACAGAGAACAGGTGCTCGCCTCTGCACGGGAGAGACAGTAATTCCACAGCGAATGCGGAATGGTCGTGCAGAAAATCGCCACATAAAACAGCACAAGGATGTACTTCGCGTGCAGGAAGTCCATCTCCGGGTGGGTGATGATCTCACGGAGCATCAGCGGGACAGTGGCGATGGCGGCAACGTAGATACCGCAGGTGGTGACAGTCAGCGCGTCATACTTCTGCGTGAACGAGCGCATGAACACGCTCAGCGCGCTCCACGTCAGCACCGAACCGAGCGAAAGCGCTATGCCGAGGATATGACCGCCGCCGGCGTCTCCCCCGACGATGCAGACTGCACCGGCAACTGCGCTGACAATGCAGACGACCTTCTTCATCGTCATGCGCTCATGCAGCAGCAGCACCGCAAAGAAGCAGATAGCGATCGGGTTCATGCAGTTAATGAGCGATGCCAGCGATGCGCCCGCCAGCTTGGTGCCGTACTGCTGCAGACCGATGGACAGCACATAGCCGCCGAGGCCGAACATGATGACGAATTTCCAGTCGCCGCCTTTGATCCTGCGCGGCTTGCCGTTCGGATCGGGTTTGCGCAGGCGCTGCAGGATGGTCATGGCAATGGCCGCGATGATGTAGCGCAGGCACAGCAGCGTGAACGGCTGAATCACATCGAGCAGTACCTTGCTTGCCGTGTACAGGCTGCCCCAGAAAATCGTGGTCAGCGCAAGCAACAGGCAGGTTGTTTTATCGTTCTTTTGTTGTTGCACAGTTTGTCAACTCCCTTTTTGTGCATTCTGAGTTAATTGTAGCACTATTTCAGCGAGTTGAACATAGGACGATATAATTTTTTAGTGATTCTGCATTATGCTACTCCCACTACGTTCTCCACACTTCACTCTGTATATACGATAAAAAAAGAGGACCCCAAGGTCCTCTTTCTCGCGCTTTAATAAACGTACTCGAACTCGAACTCTCCGATCACGACCGGAGCGCCCTCCTCGATGCCCATTTCCTCCAGCTTGGCGTAAATGCCTGCGGACTGGAGCATACGATCCATATACTGGCGGGATTCGTAGTCGTCGATATTGACCGAGCCCATAATCTTGTCCACCCATGCACCGGTGACAACGTATGCGTCGCCGTCGCGCTCGATGGTCCAGTCGTTCTCGGTTGCGGCCTTCTCCTCGACCTCGACGAACTCCGGCTCGTAGATGAATACCGGCGGGAGCTGCTGCAGCTCGTGCCACGTCAGATTCATCAGCTCCTTGACGCCCTGGTTGGTCGCCGCGGACAGCTCCGCAAACAGGAAGCCGCGCTCCTCTGCGTACTTGCGGATCTTCTCGACCGGCTCACGGTCATCGCCCAGCAGGTCGGTCTTGTTGGCAACAATGATCTGCGGACGCGCTGCCAGAAACTCGCTGTAGCCAGCAAGCTCTGCGTTGATCTTCTCAATATCGTCGATCGGGTCGCGGCCCTCACTGCCTGCCGCGTCAACCAGATGCAGCAGCAGTCGGCAGCGATCAATGTGGCGCAGGAAGTCGTGGCCCAGACCGGCACCCTCGCTCGCGCCCTCGATAATGCCCGGAATGTCGGCCATGACGAAGTTCTGCTCCTCACCGACCGAAACCACACCGAGGTTGGGTACCAGAGTCGTGAAGTGGTAGTTTGCAATCTTCGGGCGCGCCGCCGAGACCATGCTCAGCAGCGTGGACTTGCCGACGTTCGGGAAGCCGACCAGACCGACATCGGCCAGCAGCTTCAGCTCAAGGATAATGTCGCGCTCGACACCCGGCAGACCCGGCTTGGCAAAACGCGGTGCCTGACGCGTCGGCGTTGCAAAATGCGTGTTGCCCCAGCCGCCGTTGCCGCCCTTGGCTGCTACAAACGGCTCGCTGTCGGACATATCCTTCATGACCTGACCGGTTTTCTGGTCACGGATGATCGTGCCGCGCGGTACGCGAATGATCAGGTCCGCACCGTCCTTGCCCTTGCAGCGCTTGCCGCCGCCCGGCTCACCGGGAGCCGCAACATACTTTTTCTTGTAACGGAAATCGAGCAGCGTGGACAGATTGTCGTCCACCTTGAAGATGACCGAGCCGCCGCGGCCGCCGTCGCC
>UMFT01052112.1_pt1 | contig 36526 bp, 35 predicted proteins | sample 1965081 | NCBI WGS metagenome assembly UMFT01 (sample SAMEA4836053, study PRJEB28245) | human gut metagenome | biome: gut microbiome; material: fecal sample | place: Denmark | collected 2008
CTTATAAAAACCTATATTGCTTTATAACACCACCGTAATACCACGAAAAGTTGTAGAAAGTGATCATGTTTTTAAATTCCACTTTGAGTCAAGTCTTCTTTATGAATTAAATGACCTATGTCTGTATATTACTGGAAGACGCGAAAATAATGACATCTCTAACAATCAAAGCTTTACTGATTTATCTAGCGGTTTTGAATTTGAACAATATATTGCAAACCTATTAAAGAAAATCGGTTATTCTGATGTAGCTATCACAAAAAGCACAGGTGACTACGGAGTGGATGTTGTTGCTACAAAAGATTTAGTAACCTATGCTTTCCAATGTAAATATTATTCACAACCGGTAGGTAATAAAGCTGTACAAGAAGTATTCACTGGAAAGAACTACTACCACGCACATATAGGTGTTATGGTTACAAATAACACATTTACACAATTGGCAATTAACCAAGCAAAATCTGTTGGAATAGTTTTATGTGATGGTAGTTATCTAAATAAATTGATTCATGAAAATAATATTGATAACTTCAAAAACAAGCCAAAAGAAGAATCTCCTATTCAAAAATACCCTGTAGAAAAGATTAAAGATTCTCAGTTCTCGCATACAAGAAGTACCTCACTCCAAAATGCCTGCCAATGCCAGAAATTTTTTATCTGACTGAATGGACTGGGTCAAAAATTTACCATTTTGGAATAATGCATACGTAGTGATTGGTGCAGGGACATTCTGAGCATTTTCTTTGTCCGTAATATGAATGGCCTTAAACAAGATGCCATGTTCCTTTGCCACTTGCTGCACCCTTGGCACCCAATAATATGTATATGGACACTGATCGGTATAAAAGAGGACAAAGCCAGTTTTCTCAATCGCAGGATGCTTTGCACATTCTCTAAATTTTGGTGGTTGGGCATCCTTTTCAACAGGAAGATACATGAGATTGATTCCACAGTCCGATACGTCTGCAACCTTGAATCCTTTGTAATTCAGAAACTTTGGATCGGCAAGAAATTCCCTCTTCCGGCCTTCTGCACACAAAATACAAATTCCTTTTCGCCCCTGCATTTTGGCATCCCGGATACATTTGTCCAATAAATCATTAGAATACCCATGTCCCTTCATAGAACCGGAAATCCATAGACAGTTGATATAGAACCAGCCATCTGCTTCAATGGGTACCCAGGCATTTTCTGCCGGAATGTATTCGATGAAACATTTGCCACGCTCTTCACTACGGTAAAAAACAAGCCCCTCATCAAAGCGTTGCTTCATCCATTCCTTTTTGGCAAGACTTTGCTTACCGGACATAGCACAACAAATATGTTCTTTATCAATATTTTCTTTTGTCACTCGGATGTAATTCATGATTTATTCCTCCTGAAAATTTCTACTATTCATTTCTCCATTCAACCTTGGGCTTCCACTCATTTCCACTTTTATCCTCTAAAATAATGTTATTTACCCTTTGTCTTCACCTTCTAAAAACGATGTAACAAAAAAATAAATAACTCCACATAAAACAATACTTCCAATCATAATACCAATCATCTGATCTACACTTACCACATTTCCATGAAATACGGGCTTACAATCAAGAGTGTCTCTTAATGCTTCAACCATTTCATTCGGATACTGTTTCCTCTCCATCTCGCTAAAAACTCCGTGGAGCATATGATTCTTAATCAATGAAGTGGCATATGTACTTGGAAGATACGACAACACCTTTTGAAGCCCAAACCAAAATTTGAAATTGGCATATAAGCGCCACATATAAATCCATATCCTGCACTGACAATTGTTCCCACAGCCGAAAGCTGTCCCTGTGTTGTCAACGGAAAGCTAATAATACTTGAAATTGTACTTCCAAATAAAACAAGCAATATCATATCAAATAAAACCCACATTACATCTGCTATATTCATATACCATCCCATTTTAAATAAATATCCCAAGCATAATATGAATGCAAATCCATTGACCATCAAAGAATTAGCAACTGTTGAGAGAAAATATCCTAAATAAATTTTTCGCTTGCTGACCGGTGAAACATCAAAATCTTTCCTTGTTCCATTTGCTTTGTCTTGTACCATAGTCAGATTTACACAAAATGTTACAGTAATACAGCTTACCGCCAAAAGTGATGCTGTTAACTGTGCAGCCACGGTTCCATTAATAAGTTTATCCGAAATCGTGATCATATCTGGAATGGCTGACGTAAATGAATCTCTAAAAACATTCGCAAGAAATGTAGCATACAGAACAATCAAAATGACAGGTGTGATCATAGATGTAAACAACATACCTTTATCTTTAAAAAACAGTTTCCTATTTCTGTTCATTAATGCCAATACTGTTCTCATCAGCGCTCACCTCCTAGCTTTTTCCCTGTAACCGCAAGAAACACATCATCCATGCCACCTTTTACGACTTCATAATCCGTAAATAACTCCTGATGATCAATAATAAGTTTCGTTGCTTCCTTCGTATTTCTTACTTTTATCTGATATCCATCACGAATTTTTTTATATTCTCTATTCAATGTTTTTATTTCATCTTCAGAAACACCATAAACTGACACTATATCTTGCACATAATTATTTTTAAGTTCAAATGGTGTACCTTGCGCAGCGATACTTCCTTTATCAAGAATCACAACATACCCAGCATTAGCTGCCTCTTCCATATAATGTGTAGTCAGAAATACTGTCAAATTTTCAGTTTTCTGAAGTTTCTCAATAACATTCCAAATTAATTGCCTTGTTTGTGGATCAAGTCCTGTAGTAGGCTCATCAAGAATCAAAATTTCTGGTCTATGTAATAATGCACGAGCAATATCAATTCTTCTTCTCTGTCCTCCCGACAGTTTTCCTACAGGTCTATTTAAAAACTCGTCAAACTCAAGAATCTCAACTAGCTCCTGTAATCTCTTATAAAAAGCATTACCTGTAATACCATACAAAGCAGCTCTGCTCATTAAGTTTTCTTTCACTGTAAGTGGTTTATCAAGCACACTATCCTGAAACACAACACCAAGCATCCTTTTTGTCTGTGCGCCGGCTTTGTCAGTTTCAATTCCATTTACAAGAACACTCCCACTATCTTTTTTCAACAGTCCACAAAGAATAGAAATAGTTGTACTTTTTCCTGCACCATTTACTCCAAGAAATGCAAACAATTCGCCTTCTTTTACACGAAAGCTCAAATCATTTACTGCTTTTACTTCCCCAAAACTTTTATTCAAATGGTTGATTTTAATTATATCTGATACCATATTTTCTCCTTTTATTTTCCTTAAATGCAGTAACATACATTGGATTTACCTTTTTTAGAATCCATACATTCAAAAATTGTTCGGATCCATGCCTTTCAATCTTCAAATCATATTAAAATAACATTCATATAGCTTATTAGAATATGGCATGGAGCAAAGATCACCGCAAAAATCAACAACAAAATATTGCCACTTATAATACCACTTTCGATAAATAATAAAGATGGAATAATTGATAAGTATAAGGACTTTCGTATAGAATTCTCTTTCCAAAACGCAATCCAGCCTAAGCAATACAATATTACATGTATCACTCCCAAAATTAGATAAACCGTTTCTCCTTGTTTAAACCAATATCCTTTACTCATAGAAGGGATTATAAGAAACATACTAATAAAACAGCCAAATCGCCCAATCTGCTCAAGATATCCAACTAACTTATTCTGGTAACGATTTTCAAATCCATCTTTACATGTTATCGCAAAAACAATATTAGGAATCAAAATCACAACAATAAAAATCAATCCCCAGTAATTCAAATACTTATTCATTTTCACGCAGCATACTCCTCGCAAAACCACTTCAAATAGTTGTCCAAAAGACTCTTATCTGTTTCAAAGCTATACTGACCATTGTTTTGATCCAGTTCATAATCCATTAATCCATGTATTGTCATCGCAAAACTTACTGCACTCATATCCGGATTTTTAAAATGAAGTAATTTATGTACTTCCATAGCATAGAAAAGCTGTTTCGTTGCTAAAATCATCCTATCTGTTTCTTCTGCTACAATTTTTGCTGCAACAGGATTTAAACTTCTTTCAGAATAGATGACCTTGTGGAAATTTATCATATGTTCCTGCTGATTCATATTAAAATATCCTTTGACTATCCCCCTCAATATTTCCAATGCACTCTTTCCTGCAAAAAAAGTCGTATAATCAATTGCACCAATATTAACAGTTTTCTTAGCCTCTTTACTAAGAAATTGATACATTACTTCAACAAGTTCCTCTTTCGATGAAAAATGATTGTACAATGATGGTTTTTTTATTCCAACTTTATCTGCAATCATATTCATAGAAACATTACCAAGTCCTTTATTAGCTGCCAGTTCTAATGTAGCCAAAATAATCTCTTTTTTTCTTGTATCACTCATTCTTGTCTTAACCATCCTTTGGAAATTACCATTTAGTTGTAAATAAACTACCTTACGATAGTTTTACGCTATCACATAGCTATTAATTATTCAAGTACAGGTTAGAATGACAAAACTAATAGTTATCTTTTCTTTATTCAGAAATTCTTCTATCTACTTTTCATCTAAAGAATTTCCCCTTGAAGCCGAACCGTTTAAAAATCCAAGAAGTAATTTATTATTCAATCCTTTTTTATATAATATGATTTTTTGATACTTTGATTATTTATACAAATATTTACTATATATAAAGTATTTTTACAAATATCATCTCTATTATTAATTGATATTTTATATTCGTTGTCTAAGTTTCATGAACACTAAAAATTAAAAAAAACTGTAAAATATGATAAGAAAAAGCATATAAAAACACTTATTTGCATTCATGATATAATCATCATCACCTTTAAGTATTAGGAAAATACATATATATACTCCAAAATTATCGTTCCTACTACACCTGCCAATTTGAAACTAAAAGTTCTGAATTCACTTTATATAATGGATTTCAGAACTTTTTTATTTTTAAATCTCTAATTTCTGGCAAACAATTTTGCAAACTTTTTTACAGCTCCATTATGCTCTAAACACGTCAATCATATCCACAAACCATTGTAGATTCTCTGAATTAAAACCATGCCCACCATGAATCGCCATATATAGTCTTCCATCCTCATTCAAGTTTATTGAAAAATTATGATTCGATAAAGCAATAATTCTCTCTAATCGATTCGAATCCAATATCTCAAAAACTAATTTCTCATCCCCACAACACAAATTAAACTTCTTATCAAATGTCTCATTTCCAGTTTTAATACTTTGTTTATCCAATAAACTACGAGTATATATAGTTAGCCATGTATTAAACCTTTGATCAAGCTTACACAACATCCATTCACCCGTATAAACTGTATTTTCATTCTTTTCCCACAAACCAGTCTCATCACGCAAGATTTCAGTCACATCTGTAAGTTTAATGGTACAAAACTCTACATCTAGACCTTTATATTTACCTTGTACATATCCACTGCCACTACAATAATCATGTTTAGGCAAAGGAATATTTGTATCACTTACATTCAGTATATGACTTTCTGGATTCATTTTTACGTCCTCAAAGAATTCATGTACAACATTCATATTCAATTCGTTGTCTTCTTTATCCTTGATCATCTGTCCTAAGCCAAGAATCACACATCCAACAATGACCAAAACAAGATTACCACCAAACACAATACCCACTATCGCAATCAACAATCCTAGTATTGACAACAATCTTTTACCCATACCATTCATCTTCCTTCACTCCATATTAACAAGCCCACAAATACATCTCAAACAAAGAACTAAATTTACCAAAATATAGACAAAGAAGGCCAATGATCACTGGCCTTCATTCATTAATTTTTCTTTTTCTTAAATACAGTTAATACCAACACGAATCCACTCATTAATAATAAAGCCATCCATTGACCCATATTATATGAGTATGCCGTATTCAAAGATTTCTTCTTTTCAGACTTAACATCTGCTTTCTTATCTACCTTTGAAGGTACTGGCTTTTCAGTTTCTGTACTAGGCTTCTTACCCTCTTCTGGCAACGTTGGTTTTTCAACGTCCGGTTTTGGTTTTTCTGTTTCTGTTCCAGGCTTCTTATCTTCTTCTGGCGTTGTTGGTTTTGTATCTGCTATTACCTCAAATTCAGTTGTACACTCACCATCTGTGTAAGCCACACTCAATGTATGTTTGCCAACAGACAACGTTTCAAGATAATCCTTCTTCAGTGTAACAACAGTTGAACCGGAAACAGCAGTATATTTATCATTACCAATTAAAGTGCCATCAACCTTAACACCCGTAAATCTAGAGATTTCACCATTCACTTTGAAACCAAGATTCTTGCCACTATTCTTTGTCCAAGAACCATTAGCTCCCTCAATAAACTTGTAAGTTACTACAGGCGTAGGAAGTACTCTCTTATAGCCACAAACATTACAAGTATCATCCATATCGTTATCATATACATGAACGGCTTTATCTTTTATACTGCTACAAGAAGCATCCGTACATTCATGCCAATGATTTGTATCATCACTTACCCATGCACCATACGTATGTGTATGAGATGGAGTTGGTGGTGTAATTGTACGAACATAGCCACATATATTACATGTTGTATCTGCATCATTGTCATATACATGCACGGCTTTGTCTTTTATACTGCTACAAGAAGCATCCGTACATTCATACCAATGATTTGTATCATCACTTACCCATGCACCATAAGTATGTGTATGAGATGGAGTTGGTGGTGTAATTGTACGAACATAGCCACATATATTACATGTTGTATCTGCATCATTGTCATATACATGAACGGCTTTGTCTTTTATACTGCCACAAGAAGCATCCGTACATTCATGCCAATGATTTGTATCATCACTTACCCATGCACCATAAGTATGTGTATGAGATGGAACCGGTCCTGTACCTTCATTAATTCGGATTTCTGCAGGAATATTAAACATATGATTTTTATCATCTTTATAACTCACCTTATATAATCCAGGCTTAAGACCAGTAATTTCTGTACCCGTACAAAAATGAACTTTCGTTTCTGTAGCTTCTATATATTTCATGTCCTCAGTGACACCAGTGATTCTTCCATCATTAGCACCAGGATATGAGGTATCAAAACCTTTTAATCCTGTAGGAGCTGGTCTTTGTACTGTTTCAATTTCCCATTTTGTTGTAACAGCATCCGTTGAACCATCATCCCATTTACCAGTTTTTGATGTTACCTTCACTGTATATGTACCTGCATCTTTTGCCTTATTGCCTTCAATTTTCATCATAACTGAATCATAACCAAGGACTTTTACTTCTTGTTCTTTACCGTTATACTTCAAGTTACGAGCTTTAATTATTGGCTTTTCAGGATCTGCCGTTAATGATGCAAAATCTGCATTAAATGTAATATCATCATTCTCCACTTTAAAAGTCACAAAATAAGGATCAAATTCATCTCTTTCCCACGGAAGATAAATACCATTTGCTTGCTGAATTATGATATTTTTATTGTAGTAACCCTTATTAGCCGTTAAAGTCGCAAAAATAGTTTCCCCTTCTTTTGCTGTAACAACCTGTCCTGTCTCTCTATCATGATTCTCCAAGACAACCGTTCCATTCGTTATTGTATCCGCAACCTTTACTTCATAGAGTCTTGCCCATTGCGCTATAAAAGCTGTATCTTGAGTGATTTTGATCTTAGTACCAGGCATCGCCCTTGTTTCTGTTCCATCCGCAAATTTGATCAACCACTCTTTAAAGTAATACTTATCAGAAGGAGGTGAACATGTTTTTCCTATTGGTGAATATTCAAAATCACGCACTTTATAATCCTCATCCGATTTTGGTATCTTCATAACTGCATTTTTCCCTTTTCCTTCACCCGGAGAGTATGTTATTTGGACCCGTTCTACTTCCGGTTCAGGAGGAACAACCGGTTTATCTATCTTTTTCCACTTAGCGTAGACATCCACATTACTCACAATCGGCTTTGTAAAATCATGCTTTATTGTACACGCTTCATCATCATACCAAGCATCAAATACAATCGTTCCATCCTCATATGTTTTCAAAACTTCAATTTCTTCAACAATTTCTCCACCTGTGACATTAAATGGATATGTAATGGAAGTGGCAGTTTTATACTTTTCATCTTCATGTGTTATAAAATGAAACCATTTAATTGGATTATGATACTTTTGTTCCCCATAACTATGAACATACTTATCGTTTTCTTGTACTATTGCATATACTTTAACAGGATTTCTATAAGTATACATAGGTTTACTATAAACATATTTAAATGTATATTTCCCGTTTGCATCTGATTTTACAAATTGAGTTGTCACATCATCGCAATGAAGTTCAAAATCCAAGTTTGGGATAGGCTTCCCAGCAGAATCTGTAAAATATATTTCTCCCCAAAATGAATTATTCTCATTATTATTATTGACTTGTTGGCCTACATTTTTAAACGTGATAGTAATCGATTCTTTTTCAGTAGCTACAGCCTTTAAACCAGCCACGCTTACCGATGGCACTAACTCTAAATCTTCTTTTCTTTCTTCTGTATCTTGTACATCTAATTCTTGCGTTTCATCTGCATGTATTGCTGTTATCGGAGTTAAAGACAACAACATACTTAAAGCTAGACCAACACTCATACAACGTTTTATCATTTGTGTTTCCTCCTTTTTTTATTGAACCAAGTGGAAAATGCAGGGGTTTGATCCTGCATTTTGCGGCATTAGAAACTACCGCCACCACCACCATACGTGTCGCCACTACTACTAGTGAATGTGCTACTTCCTCCGCTCGAACTATCATCATCGTCAGATTTAATTCGATTACGAGTTATCGTGTGATACAAGAAGTAGTCATGAGACTCTTTCATCTTCAACGTATTTTTCTTCATATAGTTATGTGCTTTGTCTTCAAAACTAACAGAATGAAGTTGTTCACGCTTTTTACTAACCACAAAGACTGCACACACAAAACCTACTAGAAGACTTATTGGAACGCAATACCATGGAAGCCATTTAAACGGCATATTTCCAACATCATAAGGCTTTCCATTATGTGCTTTTTCTACAAACTTTTCGCAAAGACTACCAAACGTTGTAAAAGCCTTCATGTACTTCTCTTTCTTTAGAGAAGGACCTAGCTTTTCACTAATATAACTAATTCCGGCATCCGTAAAAGCTGTAATACCATAACCATGAGTAGCCATCCAGAACTTACGTGTTTCCATGTTGACCACTAAAAGAATTCCATCTTTATTTTTACCCTGACCATACTCAAGCGCTTCATACATCGTCATCGCATAATCAAGAAGTGCCTTACCACCCGTATCTTTTGTAGTCAATATCGCAACATCTAAACCTTGACGCTTACCAATTTGGGTTAAAGTATCATTTAACTCTTTTCTTTCATCCTCAGTTAATAAACGCGCATCATCATTCACAAATCTTAGTCCATCTTGTAATGAAGTAAGACCACTTAAAGCTTGCGCATACTCTTCGGAAAGATTAGGTGCTCTAGTAATATAGTCATCGCAAAGTCTTGCGTATGTTTCAAATGCATCCGCATATTTTCCACTACTTAAATAAGGCGCAAACTCACTACCAATCGTACTAATATCTTCTGACGAAATAGCTGTAGTACCTTTTCCATAAGTAGACATCCACACACTTGCGAACTTCCATGTTGACAACCAATAAAGCACCATCATCACCATAACCACGCTCATCATATTTTGCTTTTGCGTAGTCTTCTATCGATTGATCACCCATATCATCTGCAGTGATTACGGCAACATCTACACCTTGTCTTTCACTAATTTCAGTTAAAGTATCATTTAATTCCTGCTGTTCACTTACAGTTAATAAGTCTGCATTATCCTCTACATATCTTAGATCTTCACTCGCAAAAACCGGGAAGCACATCATAAGTGCAAGTAGAAGAGATGAACATAAAATACTAAGTTTTTTCATAAACAGCTCCCTACTTTCCCCAACTCATAATCAATATTACAATATAAGCTAAAACACTTCCAAGAAGCGTAACCACTACATAGTATAAGTAAACTAAGCTCTTATTTTCTGGAAGATTACCTACAAATTTACCCGTTTGACCATTCATCGCAAAACTGTAGTTTTCACCCTTCCACTTCGTATTTAAAATCCACACTGGATACAACGCATATTTTGCCGTACCATTCTGAATCTGAACTGCACTATCCTCACAAGTAACCGTGTCATACTTACCGCAATTGGTCATAAACGCATCTTCCGTAGACTTCTTTACACGGGTATTGGCACGATCAATACTTGAATCGGCATCCACATCGTATTTATCGGCTAAAAAACCAGCTAAATAGGCCGTCTGAAAATCCACCGCATCTTTTAAGTCATAAGGCTCAATAGACTCCATCATATCATCTGGCATCTTGCTCGAACCATCCACCGGAATGTTTTCAAATCTAACATGCCCCTTGCGATATAAACGATAGTATTTGGTTTCGGTATAATCATATTCTGAATCCGACCACATACGAACCTTTGTCGCATTATAACGAACCTCACCATCGGCATCCGCATCAAACAACCAGAAAGGAACATATACACCTTTAATTTCTTCAATATGATTTTCTGATTTGAATTCTTTAGGCAATAAAGTCTTACCCTTATAGTGCTGTTTCAACCCTTCCTTAGCCGCCTTTTTATCCAATTTAAACGGAATCACTAAATCCGGCTTTAAGACACCACCCAATTTTTCCTTTACGACAATCGGGCTTCCACAAAACGGACAAGATGCAGCCGCCATATTTTCATCCGCAACAATTTCACCACCACACGAATTACAAACATAGGTCAATAATCCATCAGTTTCATTTTCTGCCCACTCTTGACCTGGCTTCACATCCCACTCAAATTGATCTTCTTCCTCAATCTTTACAGAATCATATTGCTGAAGTGTTTCCAGAGAAAATTCTGTATCACAATAAGGACACTTCATTTTCTGAAGTTTTGTATCAAACGAAATGGAACCATTACAACAAGGACATTTAAACTCTTGTAACGTACTCATAATTAAAACCCTCTACTTTTCTATGTCATTATCATCAAATGGGTCACCACACTCCGGACAGAATTTAGGTGGATGATGCGGATCCTCAGGTTGCCAACCACACTTATCACAACGATACAACGGTTCATGTGCCGGTTTTTTTGCACCACACTCTGTACAGAATTTACCCTTATTTACAGTACCACAAGTCGGACAAGCCCAACCCTCAACACTAGGCTTAGGCGTTCCACACTCCGGACAGAATTTACCACTTGCTAGATGTCCACAAGTTGGACAAGTCCAGCCATCTGCCTTTGCCTCAGGCTCTACTGCAGGAGCAGGCGTTGGTGTTGGTGCAGGTTGTGCTTGGGCACCAGCCGCATATAAGTTTTGCGCACTAATACCACCCTGATTCATGGCCATACCCATACCCATAAATCCAGTCATTGCACCAGACGCATTATTTGCAGCATCCTTCATAGCTGTAGCCTGGGCACCAACCAAACGACTTGCCGCAACTGTTTGATTCATCGTCATCGCATTTTCTTCCCACTCTGTGATCTTCTTTTCTTGATCCTCAGGAATACTCAAAGAGTTAATATTGAAAGATACAACTTCCAAGCCACGCTTAGCACGCCAAATATCACTCAACTCATCATTTAAAGCTGCCGCAACATCCATTGTGTGAGCTGGAATCTCATAATACATCACACGATCCGCACTCAATTTTGCCAAGGCAGGCTGCAAAGCCGTCATCAATTCACCCTTAAGTTTGCCCTCAATGGTTTCAGACTCAAAATCCTCTGCCACATTTCCACATACATTTGTATAGAATAAGATTGGATCGGCCACACGATATGTAAAGTTACCGTTACAACGCAATTTAACGGATAATTTAAAACCTAATTCCTCATTCACAACCACTCTAAATGGAATTGGAGTCGCCGTTCCATAAAGAACCTCTCCCATTTCTTTTGTGTTCACATAATACACTCTTTGATCCTTAGCCGTATCCCCACCAAAAGTGAAACGCTTAGCCATTGTCGAGAAAGAATCCTTAATACTCTGACCTAAGCTTCCCGCAAAGATAGAAGGTTCACTTGAAGAATCATACACAAATTCTCCTGGTGTTGCACAAAGCTCAACAACACGACCCTGATCCACAATCAACATACATTGACCATCCGCAACCGCAATCACACTACCATTTGAAATGATATTGTCACTTCCTTTATTACTCGACTTTTTTCCCGTCCTTTTAGAACCCTTACGAACCAACACATCCTGCTCTAATGCATCACAATAAAAGTACTCCTTCCATTGATCGCCAAAAACAGAACCAACAGCTCCAGCACCTGCTTTAATTAATCCCATATTATTTACCTACCATTCTTCTATTGTTTTTACTTGTATTTCTTTTACAATCGCTCTTACTAAAGAATCAAATTCATTCGATTTACTCAGAATTTCGATTCTCAATACACCACTTGATATATCTGGACAGTCCACAAGATATGTACGTTTTATATAATTACCATCCTCTTCCTCATATATACATGTCTTATAAGCAAGTATCTTTAAATCTTTATAATCTAGATTTTCAAACTCAACACGAACCACTTCATCGTATGTCATCGCATGATTATCAATATAAGGAAGAGTATCTACAAATACTACAATATCCGTATTCTTACCAAGAATACGATACATCACGCCTGAAGCAACAACTTTACTTTTATACGTAACACGCTCATCATTCACACGAAAATAAGCATCTATATTAGGTAGAGTGAATGTACAAGCTAAGCTCTGCACATTCAACTCTTTTCTTTTACCATACTCACGATTCTGATTAGACATCAAGTACAAACCTCCTGTCACTTAAATCGTGTCTTATTCATACAAGTTCAATTATTCAACATCTAAAAGTTCAACAACTTTGAACTCTTTAATAATCGCTTCTGCCAATTCATCTGAAATATCGTTATCATCATATTCATTGACTTCGATATGAACGATTCCATTTGTTAGATCTGGATGTTCAATATAGTATGCCTTCTTAACGCTATCCTCATCGGATAAATCCGCAACTAAAGCTCTATATCCACCTACTTTTGTTTCTTTATAGTCAGCTTCTCCATTCAAATCCTTTTCAGCAAGTTCTTCTACAGTGTATCCTTCACTCCATTCCGCAAATGCATCATCTCCTACAAAAACCAGAAGAACTGGAAGATAATCATCATTTACCTCATATTTAATACTCGCAAGTGATTCGTCCATCTCATATACAGGCTTTTCTAAACCCTTCACCAAATAGAAAGAATCCATGTTTGGTAATGAGAATTTACAAGCTAGACCTTCCATTTCTAATTCTTTTCGATCTGCAAACTTCTGCTCCTCTTTCTTCTCTACCGTTTTTGTACCATCCGTCTTTGTAGTCGTACCACCATCACTTGCACCACACGCAACTAGACTCAAGCCCATACCAAGCACAAACAGACTTGTTAATAACTTATTATTTTTCATATTATGTTCTCCTATTATTATTTAATTTCTACCTTCAATTGCTGCAAAGCCGCTAACATTACATCTTCTAACCCTGTCGTATCATCCGAATTATCACGAAGTTTTACAGAACATGACAATATTACATTTTTATCGCCTACTGGATAATTTAACTTATACCTATACCTATACGTTGTATCATTGGCACTATTCCAATAATTCGTGTAGCTCATAGAACGATACCCAGGATATTCACCCAATGTATACTCTGTGAATGGCTCTTCTCCTTTACTTAAATGCTCGTTATGGAAGACGATAGCCTCTTCAAGCGTATCACTTGAATCCGTGCATATAGAAACACTTACTGTACGCTTAGGATCTTCTCTACTTAATGTATAACCAACATTTCCCTTATCCTGATTTCCCTTGATTGTGTCATACTCCATACTTGGCGTATAGAACGAAGTCAAATCTCTCGGTAATATTAATTTTGCACGAGACGATTCGCCAACAATTTCCTTGCTGTTTTCATCAACCTTTTCTTCTTTAACTTCCTTCTTTACTTCTTCTTTCTTTTCTTCCTTCACCTTTTCGAGCTTCATATTCTTAATGATTGCTTTCGCAAAAGGTTCTAAATCAGAAGTATCCTTTTCTTTATCATTCTTCTGGTTGATCTCAATGGAAACGACCTTATTGATATCTTTGACTGGATAATCTACATAATAGTGAAGTCTAGTATTTTCAACTGTACCCAGATTGATGGTGTGACTATACGCATCAAAGCCCTCAAACGTACAAGGCTTATACTTTTTATCCTCGTCATTTTCACCATACATTGAATTCTGTAGATCCGCACTCTTTTCAGCGGAGCTAGACGACAACAATTTAATTTCAGCATTCAACTCATACTTATTCTCTTCATTTAAACACTTATAGACAATCGAACCATTATCCTTTAACATACTCTCCATTTTACCTACACCCTCTCTAGATGAAGTAAAATAAGGAGATAGATCTTCGGGAACACTCAATTTAGCCGTTCGATCCTGCGTATCCATTCGTTTTTCTTCTTTTTTCTTTTCTGCTACCTTAGCCTCTTCTTTTTTAGACTCAGGCTTATCATTTGAACAAGCCACTAAACTCAGTCCCATACCCAAAACTAAGAAGCCGGTTAATAACTTATTCCCATTCATATTATTCTCCTATTAATTCAATCTTTAAATTATGTACCACATCCAGCAACAATGGCTCTAACAAGGAAGTATCGTCATCATTACGTAATTCTTCACGAATGGTTAGTACGACATCTTGACCATCCACTAGATAATCAAGCACATAATGATATTCAATCGATTTATCACTTGACACCACATACTTATATCCAGAATATTCACCTACAGTACATGGCTCATACATTTTTGATTCATCCTTACAAACCTTGTTGTGAGAAATACTGGCAGCCTCTGCTGAATCCCAGCCATCCGTTCCAATTGAGAAATGAATGGTAAACGTACGATCTTTCGCATACAATGAATAACCAAGAACATTCGATTCTTCCATATAGCTATATCTAGAAATTTCTCTAGCAGGCGTATGGAAAGAAGTCAAATCTTTAGGTAAAGTAACTCTTACCTTTTTATTCGCATAACTAATAATCGTACTATCCTTTTCTTTTTCTTCTTCAGCTGCCTTAGCCTTTTCTTCTTCCTTCTTCTCTTCTTTTACCTTTTCTTCTTTTTCTTCGATTGCCTTAGTCTCTTCTATTTTCTTTTCTTCAGCTACCTTAGTCTCTGGCTCATTTGATGAACAAGCCACTAAACTTAGTCCCATACCCAAAACTAAGAAGCCAGTTAATAACTTATTCCTTTTCACTCTTATCACCTACTCTTCCATACAAATTTCAACAACGATATTATCCAATACAGCAAGTGTTACCTCATCCAAATCATTGGCTTTTTCTTGTTCTACATAAATTTGTAAGACAACATTATCTTCACCAACCGGATAATCGATCAACATCTTAGAATAGGTTTTATCAGACGAATCATATACCGTTGTTTTCTTGTAACCCGAATACTTACCAATCGTAAATTCCTTATATTGATCTGCTTCATCTTCAAAACCTGCATTCAAGACATCCGCCGTTTCCTTGGCCGCCTTACGATAATCGCAATCAATTGAAATTCGCGTGATATACGTACGATCATCCGAATGTAAATCATATTTAAGGATACGACCACCCTCTAGCTTACCCGATATGTTTAAGCCTTCTTGTTTCGGTGTATAAACCGACAATAAATCTGGCATCGTCATCTTAATGAAATAGCCATTCATTTGTGCGACTCCAGTCATTTCGCCAATCTTTACCTTCTCTTCTTTTTTCACTTGTGAAGGCCTTGGTTCTTCTGGCTTTTTTGCACAAGAAACTAGGCTTAAGCCTATACCTAGCGCAAGCAAGATCTTAGCTAGCTTATGATTCATAGGCTTACTCACATTTCTTCTTTTCAACTTTTACATTATCCAAAATTGCAGTAATAATAGCTTCTGTATCCGAATCATCCGCTTCCGCTTTTAGCTTTTCAACAACAACCTTAATTGTTCCTTTAAAACCATCTCGATCCAAATTGAAATACATATTGTACGTTACATAATCATCATAAGAATAATCCGAAATCTTATTTACACCTGTATAGTTTCCAATCTGATAAGGCTTATAAAGCTTACTCTCATCTTCCTCACCTTTATTGAAGGTTTCAGCCACTTCATCCGCTGTCGCATCTGCATTTGCTTCAACTGTCGCAATCTTTTTCGTATCGGCTTCTTTATTTTCAAAGCTATAGCGAATAAAAGAATCATTCACAATCTCTCCTGTAACCTTTACACCATCTGCTGGCGTATAAATCGTTGTGAAATCTTGAGGCATTGTGATGATGATCTCATACTTCTTGTTGTAGTTTTTGCTCACCACAAAATCCGTTGTTTTCTCTTCTTTCTTTTCCTCTTTCTTTTCTTCCTTTTTAGCTTCAACAACCTTTGTATCTTCCTTTTTAGGCTCTGGATCATTCGATGAACAAGCAGCTAAACTCAAGCACATTCCGATTACTAATAAGCTTTTCACAAATTTTGCGTTCATGACTATTTAACCTCAACTTTCATATTGCCCAAAATAGCTTTCATCGCTACTTCCATATCCGTTGTATCTGTATCATAGAATTGTTCTACCGTTACAGACATCACTACAGCAGAACCATCCACACTTGCAAAATCCAACAACAAGTTATCTTTACATTTGAAACTAGGATTTTCACTTGTAGTCACTTTTCTAAAGCCACTGAATTCACCCACCGTGCTAGGCTTATATTGTTCCGATTCATCATCCTTAAATCCTTCATTAATACGATTCGCATAGGCTTCTGCACTCTCAGCACTGATTGGATTTACATAAATAGCCATTTTAAAATCACCAAATTCATCTTCAAGCGTATATGAGATTTGTTGCTCACCTACTTCTGTTTTAACTTCTAAACCATCTCTACTTGGTGTATAGAATGAAGTAAGCTGTGGAATTGTGACTGTATATGTCTTACTAGAAATTTCTCTTACTAATACAGCATCCGTACTTTCTTCTTTCTTTTCTTCTTTCTTTTCTTCCTTCTTCTCTTCTTTTTTCTCTTCCTTCTTTTCTACAACCTTTGTATCTTCCGGCTTTTCACTTGAACAAGCTGTTAATCCAAAAAACATACTTAGTACTAATGCACTCGCAAACAATTTTTTATTATTCATATTGATACTCCAATTCTAATTTGTCATGATCAAACAAATTTTTGATCTCTAATTTTTCATATAACGGCATTACTTTACAATACGATAAGACTTGTTGATTATAGTCATCATATCCATACACAAATCCGTCTTCTTCCATACCTACACTAAACAATAGGCCAGAATGCGAATTCTCTTGATCCTGCATTGCATACAAACCATTCTCATCGATTTGAAGTGTTACACTCTCATTTGTATACGTACCCTCAAGACTTTTAAACGGCTGATTTTGCAATGCATCAAATAAATCAATCAACTGATCATTTTCTGTCAGTGCCTGCCCACTACGAAGGCTTTTTACTTTATCTAACCCATATAATGGTCCTTGACTACAAACACGCTCAATCGGCAAACCATCCTCAATCGCAATCACTTCCACCAAACCATTTGTCGTTAGCGCAAAACCATAAGTGACACCAGGACCTATTTCATACACATGAACTTGTTTATACTCATTAAAACAACCGTGCACCTTATACGTTTTATCCGTTCCACTATAGTAAAGCGATAGCTTATTATTCTTTAATGTCATAGTCATCTGGTCAAACGTGGAAGAATCTTCTATCTTATAAGACTTCTTGCGACTTGGCCTATACAAAACCATCTTTGTTCCAGAACCAAAATTTGTGGCGACAGGAATCAATACATTCAATTTTCCTTTGTGGTAAAACACATCCAGATTTGAAGGCAACAAACCAATTGTTTGAGCTCTTAATTCCTTTACATTGTCATAATATTCATTGGCATATTCCTGATCAAAAGCCTGTGCAGCCCATACCTTCATATCTTTTTGACTGATTTTATATTTCTTATACAACTTTTTATTCGAAACACGCTTCTTCGTTTTAGAATCAAAATGATACACCTTATACCTAGGATATTCCGTCTCTACTTCTTCCTTAATAACTAAACTCAATAGATTTGAATGTGTATACACATCATAACTAACCTTTGTGTCCGGCAACGTATACCCTTCTTCTTTTGCCTCATCTAAAGAATCTACCAAATCCTTGTATTCATTTTTGATTGTCTGATTCAATTTCTTTGCGCTCTTTGAATCACAATGAATATAAGGTAAGGAAATGTCATACTTACCAACATTTCCCCATGCATCCTTATATTCTTCATGAATATTGTAGAAATCTGAAATATATACCTCTTCATTAGGTTGTGATTTACAACCTGTAAACATTAGATTCAAACTAAGAAACAAGACCGAACAAAGCTTAATCCAAGTCATATCCAACTAGAGCTTGATCGGCTGCATCTTTAAATTGCGTACGATCTCCAATGATCGTTGCCCCAAACGCATCCACTGTCGCTTTCGCTTTTTCTTCTAAATTTTCTCCATTCTTTTTGGCTTTCGCTAAATCCCACATACTCTTTGTTGCCTTAAATTGAGTTACAGACTTTTTAATGCCACTTCTAAATGAATCATCTAAGCCAAACAATTTATTTAGATAATCTACACATTGATGACATCTTGTTTCATCATCAAATGGAATATAGACATCATTTAAACCTTTTGTATGTACAAAGCCTAAGTGAACACACTTTTTATCTTTGTCCGAACCACTCGTTCTAGCTGGCATATTTTCGGTTTTATAAATCTGAAGATTTTCTAGACGATATACACACGCATATATTTTTGTATTAAACAAACCTCCACGAGCTTCAATAACCGCAACCAAACCTAGACTTGGTGCAATATAAATAGGACCAAAAGACTGCATCTTTTGATTTTTATCACGCGTTTTTTTCAAAGGTTCCATTAAATCTTGCCAAATCTTTGTACCCACCTCAGTTTGATGAATATGATCCTTGACATTATCTAGATCTGAATGAACATAATCATAATATTTTAATCCCTTTGCACGACAACCCTTTGTACAAATATAATTTCCATCCATTAATTTCTGTGATTGTAAAACATTAATTGTAGCACCACAAATTGCACATGTATTCGCCATATATGATTCCTCCTTTTCTGTGCATTATTATGATTCAAGCGCATCCTTTAATGCGTTTGACACCTGTAAAGATTCCTGATACTTTTCGTTTGACTGTACCATTACTTCTTTATCCTGCATTTCTGAAATGATCTTGACATCCTCTTTGGTAATCTTCAAAGAAATCATTTTGATGAATGGATGATTCATTTGAATATTTACCTTGAATTGGTACGTAAATTCGTATCTTGCTGGTTTATAGGAACATGTCTTCCCTTTCTTATTTGTGAAATGAAGTTCTCGCTTATTCTCTTCAATTTCTACCAAAACCTTTTGAATGTCACTTAAGTCAAACACATCTGGATTTTCATCACTAAGCTTTGTTGCCTTTGTCACGACAAACCAGTTGTGCTTTCGATCAACCATTACCTTTGGATACTCACCAAACGTTTCAGCTGCCACAAACGCTTTGACTCTTTGTGCGTTTTCTTCACGATATGTTAGCTGCCCTTTGATCTGTGTTATTGTTGTGTTTTTGTAGTCTGTAAATAATGGTGACATTTTTTTCTTACAGTCATTACAGATCGTACCATCCGCACATTTATAACCTTCCATCAATGCCATCTTCTTTTTACACACATCACATTCCTTTTTAGAAAACAACCCCATTTCATTTCCCTCCTTTCTTCATTTGATTGACTTGTTTACTTGTGCTATATTGTATTTAGAAAGCACTTTCAAAACTTATGTAATCAACTTACATTTTCATTATAGAAAGTATTAGAAAAATTACCCCACCCCAAAACTTAAAAAGGGTGGGAACAGCGGTACATAAAGGGGAAAATCATGAAAAAAGTTATAAAATATTTATTAGTATTTGGTCTAAGCCTATGCAATCTATATGGGTGTTCATCAAAATCTTTACTCGATAAAGATAACCCCGTGACCCTGACAATGTGGCATGTTTATGGAGAACAAGTCAATTCTCCAATGAACCAATTGGTAGCTGAATTTAATGAGACCGAAGGAAAAGAAAAGGGCATTATTATAAATGTAACTAAGGTCACTAACGCAAGTAAAATCGGACAAGAATTAGAAGCAAGTCTAGCCAAAGAACCTGGCGCAGATCCCATGCCTGATCTGTATACAGGACATATTCATAATGCTAGACAAGTAGGATTAGAAAATAGTGTGGTATGGGATGATGTATTCACAAAGAAAGAAATCAACAATTTTGTCGATGAATTTTTAGATGCCGGAATACTCGAAGATAAGCTAGTCGACCTTCCACTATCCAAATCCACAATTGTATTCTTTATGAATGGAACCCAATTTAAAAAATTTTCAAACGATACACAAGTTACACTAAACGACTTTGAAACGTGGGATCAAGTCTTTAAAGTCGCTGAAAAATATTACGAATGGTCAAACGGAAAACCACTTTGTTGTTTTGACTATGTTTTAAACTCTGTTGAATCTTATGCGATCGCATTAGGCTCTAAACATATGTTTAATGAGAATGGCTGGTATAATACGGACGATAAAGAATTTCAAGAAGCCTTTAGAACCTTTCTAGAACCATTGATCAAAGGCCATATTTCTGCTTCAGATTTCTATTCAAGCACACAACTTACAACCGGAGAAACACTCATTGGTGTATCCAGCAGTGCAGCCTATCTCTATTTAAATGACATCGTTACATATCCAGATAATACAACGGAACCATTAAATGCGATTGCCCTGCCTTATCCAAAGGCCGATAAAGACCATGCCCTCATGACACAAGCTGGTGTTGGATTATGTGCCTATAAGACTACAGAACAAAAACAAGAAGCTGCTAGTGTCTTTGCGCATTGGCTTGTAGAACCAAAACGAAACGTGGACTTTGTGATTCAAGGAGGTTACATGCCAGTCACAAAAAAAGCATTTAAAAACTTAAAAAATGAAAAGTTTGAAGATGAAGAAACACAATCTTTATACAATACACTCACCGAAATGAAATCCGACTATACCGTTATTTCTAGAGATGTTACATATGCGGTTTCTAGAAAGGCCTACACCTTCTATGATCAGATTCGAAAAAATCAATCCCAATGGCAGGCAAGATATGAAGCTGGAGAAGACATGGATGTACTTGTACAAGAGGCAATGGACATATTAAAAAGTCTTTCATGAGGTTTTAAATTATGCAGATAAGCTTTAAGAAAAAAGAAAAATCCATGAAACGAAAGCTCTTTGTCTACATGTTTTTCCTTGTCACAGCCATCACTGTCACTCTATTAATGGGACTCTTCCTATTTGGTCGACTTGGAACAACAGAGCAAGACTTTCATAAAAAACTATCCATTCAAAGTGAATACTTCACAAAGAATATGGAATCCTATTGGGATGATCTTGCCTCTATGAATATCGCTCTAGGCGAAACTATGCAAAATACTTTAGAAACAAACCTTGAAAAACAAGGTTTGACATTTAGTCAGCTACAAGATAATCCAAACGCTCTTTATGCATTAGAAAACGATTTAATTCAGCCATTAAGCCAATTTTTAGAACGCGCCAATTGTTCCGGTGCCTATATTCAGTTAGATACAACAATCAACTCAACACTTGAAAATGCAAACAATCAACGTAGTGGTGTCTATCTACAAAAAAACTCTATGTCTGTCTCTAAAGAAGACTTGATTTTATATCGTGGAATTGCCAATATCGGCAAAAAACATGGCATTATGCCCCATCGTAAATGGCGACAAGAATTTGACATTACCTTAGTTCCAGATTATGAAGAGTTAAAAACGGGGGATTTTGATTATTCCCTATCGGATATTATTCAACTCCCCTCTACCGAAGAAAGAATTGCCCTTTTAAGAGTTCCATTGATAGGAAAAGATGGTACTTTCTATGGATTATGTGGTTTTGAAATTTCACAAAGCTGGTTTAAATTTATACATACACAACCTTCCACATTAAATCATTTAACTTGTCTATTGGTCCCAGAAGATGAAAAAATTCTCACAAAAGAAGGCTTTAGTACTGGAAGTCGAAACGGATTTTATTACTTGCCAAAAGGCAGTCTTGAAGTCAAACAAATGAGTAATGGCCTATTAAAAATCATTGGTGAAGATCGTAGCTATATTGGTTTTAAAAGTCGCGTACCGATCTCAAAGAATCAAACTTATTCAACATTCGTGATGATTTTGGATTCCGACTACAATCGAGCTATCGCGAAAAGTAATGTAGAACTCTTCTTCTTTACCATCATACTCTTATTATTTGTATTACTGGGTTGTTCTTACTTTAGTCAAAGATATCTAACACCTATCTTAAAAGGACTTGAACAACTACGAAAAGACAAAAAGAACCAAACGCGTTATTCCGTTCAGGAAATTGATGACTTATTAGATTTTCTATCGGTCCAAGACTATGAAGTCGAAAACAAGATGTTAAGTTTAGAACTTGAGATGCAGGAAAATCGCAAAAAGCTTGAACAAATTGAAAATGAACATGAACTCATTCAAAGAGAATATGATAAGGCAAGGGTGGAAGTTGAGCGTCTGGCAAAAAAACGTGAAGCCGATGTAGATGAAGAAGAATATAAACGTTTCCTTGAATGTCTTGCGACACTGACACGCAAAGAAAAAGAGATCTTAAATCTTTATGTGAAGGGATATTCAAGTAAGGATATTCTAGAAACATTAAATATTACAGACAATACATTAAAGTATCACAATCGTAATATTTATTGTAAGCTTGGTGTAAAATCAAGAAAACAATTGTTGATGTACATGACATTATTAAACAACAAAAGGAGCTAAATTAGCTCCTTTTACTGTACATAGCGCTTTAAATAATCTACATCTAAAATTAAGATTTTATGATATACCATCGTAATAACGTTTTCTTCTCTTAACCCACGCAAGATACGATTGACACTGTTTCTTGTGGATACCCCACAGAAATTGGCAATATCATCGTTCGTGATTTGCAGATCAATAAATACACCTTTTTTAACTTGTCTACCAAATAATGGAATCAAATGATAGATAAATGCACACACAGCTCCATTTTTCCCATTCATTGTCATGAGTTGCTGGCGATAAATAGCTTCGGTCATCTTTTTACGATAATACGAATCTATATATACCTGTAATTCTTCATTTTCTTTCACATATTGTTCAAACAATTTTCTGTTGATTCGATAGAAAGTTGCCGTATCACTTTCGATACGAGCATGAAATGATGCCGTAGTCATTTTATTGATTTCATCTTTCAACAAAGAAATCATATCCAAACCTTTTAAATAAGTGATATTGAATTCACGCCCATCACATAAAACAATACTCACTTTCACAACACCATCTTTTAATACGTAAATATCTTCTTGGTCGTGTCCATCCATCATCAAATATGTATGTTTCTTTTTTGTGACTTCAGGAAGATTCTTTTCTTCAAGAAAATTTAAAACTGACTCACTCATAAATAACCCCTTCTCAATACGTGTAATTATAACATACTCACTAAGCCCAATTTAGTAACATATGCTATGAGAGAATATAACATTTAAACGTTACACACTTAATATATCATACTTTTATAAACAACACACAACATCAACTAATTTCTGCAAATAATTGTTAAAAAATATAAACGATGTAAAACAATACAATTATAAAATATCAATATTCTCCCCAGATAGAGCTTTATTCATACTTCTTACAGCACAAAATTTACCACACATACTACAAGTATCACTATGATCATCTTCTGGCATACGAGATTGACGAATTGCTTTTGCGGTTTCTGGATCTAGCGCACACTCAAATTGTGCATCCCAATCTAGATTCTTTCTTGCGTCAGCCATCTTGTCATCGATATCTCGTGCTCCTTTAACACCTTTGGCAATATCAGCCGCATGTGCTGCAATCTTAGAAGCAATGATTCCTTGTTTTGTATCTTCGACATTTGGTAAAGCCAAGTGTTCTGCCGGTGTTACATAACATAAGAAGGCTGCTCCTGACATAGCTGCAACCGCACCACCAATAGCCGCTGTAATATGATCATAGCCTGGCGCAATATCTGTAACTAATGGGCCTAACACATAGAATGGGGCGCCCATACAGATTTGTTGCTGAACCTGCATATTGGCCGCAACCTGATCTAATGGAACATGTCCAGGTCCTTCGACAATAACTTGTACGTTATGTTCCCAAGCACGTTTTGTAAGTTCTCCTAAACGAACCAATTCTTCGATTTGACATACATCTGTGGCATCTGCTAAACATCCAGGACGACAAGCATCTCCTAAAGAAATCGTCACATCATATTTTTCACAGATATTCAAAATTTCATCATAATATTCATAGAATGGATTTTCTTCTCCTGTCATAGACATCCACGCAAAGACTAAACTTCCTCCACGAGAAACAATATTCATTTTACGTTTGTGTTTTTTGATTTGATCAATCGTCTTTCTAGTGATTCCACAATGCAAAGTCACAAAGTCCACACCATCTTTGGCATGTAACTCGACTACATCTAAGAAATCCTTTGCGGTTAATGTATTTAAATCTCTTTGGTAGTGAATCACACTATCATATACAGGTACAGTACCAATCATAGCTGGACATTCAGCTGTTAATTTTTGGCGGAATGGTTGTGTATTTCCATGACTTGATAAATCCATGATTGATTCTGCACCAAGATTTACGGCTGCCATAACTTTTTCCATTTCGACATCATAATCTTTACAATCTCTAGAAACCCCTAAGTTTACATTAATCTTTGTGCGTAACATACTTCCCACACCTTCAGGATTTAAAGATTTATGGTTTTTATTGGCCGGAATTACAACCTTACCACATGCGACTAACTCTCTTAGTTCTTCTTCTGTCATTTTTTCTTTTTGGGCTACAATCTTCATTTCTGGCGTAATAATTCCCTTACGCGCAGCATCCATCTGAGTGGTATATGTAGCGCCTGTACTTACTGTACTTTCATTTGTGTTCATTTTAAAATCTCCTTTTCCAAATGATTATTTAACGTGACAAAAAGTGGTGCTCCCATTTTGCCACCAAAAAAAAGTGAGCAACCAATATAGGTATACTCACACTAAAAAGACAAAGTATTTCCCTACGTTGGCATTATCCAAATCAGGTTATAGGTCGAAAGTCACACTTTCCTCTCAGCCTGTACTACAAGCTCCCTTTTTTTATTTACATCTAAGTTATACACTAATTCTAAAAGATAGTAAAGGAATATAACATTTATTTTCGAACTGGCTTTCCTTCTTTATCCCAAATTCCAATCCCAGTAATGGCACAAATCATTGAGAAAATAGGAACGATAAAGATAAACCATGCGTATGGAATATAAGCTGTTGAGCAACCTAGTACGCCCATGACATAAATTGTCGCAACACCCCAAGGAACGATGGGTGCAGACAATGTACCAGAATCTTCAAGTGTTCTAGATAATACTTTACGAGAAATATTCATATCTTCATAAGTCGATTCAAACGTTTGTTCAGTTACAATGATAGATACTGTTTGTCCACCAGCCGTTAAGAAGTTCACAACATAACAATACACTAAAGTGGCAAATACTAATACTGTACGATTCTTGATAAATTTTAAAAGAACATTTTTTGCCAAAACATCCAAAATACCAGTAGACGTAATGACAGCGCCCATAACACTGGCAACCATAAATGTCACTAATAATTCAGACATAGAAAGTACACCACCACGATTCAACATAGGATCAACAATGGATACACCTGTTTCAATGCTGAAACCATTAAAGGCATAGTTCATTAAATCAACAAAGTTTACCCCTTGAAATACCATCGCAAAAGCAGCAGATACAACTACAGCTAAGCCCATTCCTAATAAGGAAGGTAATTTAAATACAGAAATCAAAATAACTAGAATGGCAGGTAAAATCAATAGAATATTGATATTGAAATGTTTAGATAATGTGTCTAAAATCAATTTTTGTTGGGCAAGATCCATACTTCCACCACTATAATACAAGCCGGCAATTGTAAATAAGATCAAAGCGACTACAGCTGCAGGAAGTGTTGTATACTGCATAGAATGAATGTGATCATATAAAGGTACTTTACTTACACCACTCGCTAAATTGGTTGTATCTGATAAAGGCGACATCTTATCTCCTAGCCACGCTCCAGAAACGACGGCACCCACAACTAATGGTACGGGAATACTTGTTGTAGCGGCAATTCCCACCATCGCAAGACCCATAGTTGCCACAGAACCAAAGGATGTTCCTGTAAATTCACTTGTTAGGGCACAAAGGACAAAGGCTAGAGGTACTAAGATCTTCGGTGAAATCACTTGCATACCATAATACATCAATGATGGAACGGTTCCACCGGCTATCCAGATTCCCACAAGCATACCGACCATAATGACAATCAAGAATGTCGGCATACATTCAGCCGCTGTTTTAATAATATTCTGTTCCACTTCACTCCATGGAATATTTAAAAGTTTTGTGGTAATAACCGCAACGATCACACCCGCAAATACAGATAGTGTTGTATTGCATCCTAAGTTGATCATAATGATCAATACGGCAATAATAGCCAAAAATGAAACCACCGCAAATAGGGTTGTTGGCTGTTTTCTTTTTTTATTCATATCAAATTTCCTTCTCTTTCATCTATAACAATTCATCCTTTAAAAAGTCTAGAGCCCCTTTCATTCTTGCTTCTCTAAACGCAAATGATTTAAAGCGATGCTCTGCTCCTTTGACAATAATACATTTTGCTCTTTCCTTAAAAATTTCTTTATACTTGTAACTACACTCACACGAAGCTGTAATGTCTTGATCTCCATGAATGGTACAAACATTTTTATCAAACAAAGAAGCCTCTTTATAAGGATCAAGTGTACATGCATCTTGGTAAAATTTAAGGCTCAACTTCAATCCTTCCACATCTGCACATCCATCTTTTTCAATGTTTGAAACGTCCTGGCCACACAAAGTCAAATGTTTTTTCAAGTTGTAAACTAAATCTGGTGCAGGACACCATAACGACAATGCTTGAACTCTTTCTTTACATTGTCCTGCCACCATACTCGCTACGCATCCTCCTAGACTACATCCGTGAAGCGCAATTTTTTTAGAATCAACAAAATCTAAAGATTCCACATAATTCAACATGGCTTTCGCATCCAGAATCTCACTTGAAATAGTCATATCTTCAAAGCGTCCATCGCTTTCTCCGCTGCCATTCATGTCAAAGCGAACACTCGCAATACCAGCATCACACAATCTTTGAGATAACTCATTATGCACAAAATTTATTTCATTGCGATCATCGCAAAATCCATGAAGTAGAATGACCATAGGCACTTTCGAACTTACATTGTCTGGCACATGAAGCATACCTCGTAATGTCAGTCCATCCCGCTTAATTTCTACATACTTCTGCATATATTTCCCTCCGTTTTGGGTATAATACCACAAAAAATATAATTTGTTTATACTTTTTTAACACATGTATACATTTTGAATACATCAATAGCCTCTTTGTTCATCAAGAGGCTATTTTTTCTTATAGATTGTTGCGCTGTATCCTTCCACTTTTTTACTTTGATACATTGCCATATCGGCTCTACAGTATAATTCATCAAAGGTCAATTCTTCTTTTCCATCATAAATGCAAGCGCCTAAACTCATTATAATCGGATGATCTTTTATAGATTCAATTTGGATTTGTTTCAAATTCTCAAACAAACGTTTAAAGAAAGCATTGGCACACTTACGATCCGTAACACCTGGAATAAATAACGCAAACTCATCTCCACCAAGACGCATGACTACATCTTTATCACGACACGATTTTTGTAGCGTATGCGCAATCGCAACAATGACCTCATCCCCAGCCATGTGTCCATACGTATCATTAATGGATTTAAATTTGTCACAATCCACTAAACACATCATGCCACTGACTTTGTTGTTTAAAACACGCTCAATCATCTTCTCTCCACTACGACGATTTGAAATTCCCGTCATTGTATCTGTTTGAGCTAAATATAATAATTTGTCTTCTCGCTTCTTTTGATCATCAATACACTCCACACAGTATAGAACATGGAGTAAACTTCCATCCTCATCATAATCAACCGGAATAAAACGGGATCGACACCAGCCAGAAAGCTTACCATAGAAAACACTATCTATGGATTTTTTGCCTTGAAGTCTTTCTTCTAATGTCTCAAGATCCATAAATTCAACTTCTCGATCTACATAATCAGCTTGACAGAATTTTCGATGAATCTTACAAATATGATCCGTAAAATTATCTTCTATATCATAAATTTCATGTTTTCCTAAATACGTTAGAATTTGCGGCTCCATTTTCACAATATGAAAGCGATTGGTTTTCACATTGATATAATGCATAGAAGTATAGATTTGTCCCAAGGCTGAATAGCCACTTAATTTTGCCTCACGCTTGGACTTATTTTGTGAATTACGAATCTTTAAAAAAGAGATGACTAACGTTGCGATCATATCTAAGAATGTAGTTAAACCCAAATGGTCATCAATCGGTGGATTGTCCACGCCAAAGAAACCACTGATTTCATTTTTATAGCGAATTGGACATACCACAAGACGCTTAACATTTTGAATCTTTAACGTATTATATGTATACACATGTTCATTTTTTATCGTTTCAACATCACGAATGATCACATTTTCTTTCTTATCAAAAGCTTTGTACCACCAATCGATGATATCCATATCTACACCTTGTAGAAAATCAATTTCCGGTTGGATACCTTCACTACACCATTCATAAGTATTATTGGTCACACGCTCTATTTCATTATCTTCAAAAATATAAATACGATCACACCCAATATGTTTTCCAAAAAAACGAATAAACTCATTAATCTGTTCATCTGGTGTATCCAACATGAGTGCCGAACGCAGTGCTTCATTGATGACCAATTCATATCGCATGATTGTCTGCATATAGGACCTACCTTTCATTTATTCAATTATATCGTTAACTTGGTTATATTTTAGTTATTTTTTTTGAATAATTACCAATCGCTTCAATTACTTTTTCCATCGCCAAAGGCTTAGAAAAATGCTCATTCATAACTGCCTTTTTTGTACGCTCAATATCATCCACAAACACATCCGAAACCAATTTTTTAATATACAAAAAAGATACAATACTATTTGTCGCAATCTTTAGTGCAACTTATTTCGGGTATTGATTTGTCCTAGTTGAAATCAATGGAAATGCAATCGAATTAAGTTGATATTGACTTGCGAGTTCTAAACTATTTATGTAACAAGATCTTAGTTTTTCTTCTTCATGATCCTGATTGCCATGCCATATAGGTCCAAAAGTATGAATAATATATGTACTTAGGTTATATCCACTTGTAAGACATGCTTGTCCTACTTCTAATCTTTTAAGTTTTCTACAATTCTCGTCCAATTCGTTTCCGGCTTGTTGATGAATGTAATGATCTAGACCACCAGTCGCATCAAAGCTTGGATTTGTCGCATTCACAATCGCATCTACTTTTAATTTTGTGATATTCTGACGTATGATTTTTAATGGCATAATATCTCCTTATATAAGAAAAGAGCCTTGGTTAAGCTCTTAGTTTTTCAATAAAATCTTCTTGTTTTAAAGGCTTTGAATAATAGAAGCCCTGAATCATGTCGCAGTTCATTTCTTTTAAACAATCCTTTTGTTCTTTACTTTCAACACCTTCGGCAACAACCTTCATATCCAGTCCATGACCTAAATCAATGGCTTGTTGCACAATTTTCTTTCCACGCACTTGGTCTATATAATCAATCAAACTCTTATCTAATTTTACGGTGCTAAAATTCAACTCATTTAAAGATGTCAATGAAGAATATCCAGAGCCAAAATCATCCATATGAAGCTTAAATCCTGACTTCACTAATTGATTTGTAATTTCAAGAATCTTTTCTGAATACAATGTCGCAGATTCTGTTAATTCAATCGGAACACAATCAAATGGAATTTGTTTGCGCTTCACAATATCCACATAATGCTCCACGACATCATTAAAATGAATACTGGCACGAGAAAGGTTAACCGAAATAGGAACCATAGGAAGTTTGTTTTCCATTCTTTCTTTTTGGAACTGACAAACATTCTCAAATACATATTCATCCAAATGAACAACTAATCCATCACTTTCAAACAATGGAATAAAGGCTCCAGGTGAAATCAATGTACCATCAGGTTTTTGCCAACGAACCAAAGCTTCCGCTCCAACAATATGTTCTGTCTGCACATCATATTTTGGTTGATAGTACACTTTGAATTCTTTATTCGCAATGGCAGATTTAAAATCATTTTCCATCTGTCTTTGCGCTAATTATTTTTGATTCAACTCATCTGTATAAAAGGCCACATTAGTCTTAAAATCTTTGGAGATACTCTTTTCAGCCATCAATGCACGGTCACAAATAATTGGCATTGAAAGCGTTGTATCGACATTTTCATAAACACCGACCTTAATACGAATATTGGGGATTGGTGCTTCTTCTGCAATTTTATTTATATTCTTGTTAATACGATCAATATCCAACTTTTCATTACTATGGAACAAGCCTAATAATTGATCTCCTTCATAACGTGTCAATAAACCATTCTTTACATAATATCTAAAGGCATTTGAAAGGTAAACCAATACTTCATTTCCTTTCTTTGTGCCATATGTACCATTGATCAATTTAAAATCCGCAACATCTAGGATAACCACATTAAACTTTTCTTCCGTCATAAAATGTGTAAATGTTCTTGCGTGATGATAAAAGGCTTGTCTTGTATATAGACCTGTCAATTCATCTTTTTCAATAGCAGCCAAAGTCATACTTGATTCTCTAAGCTTGATTACACTATCGATTCGACTCTTCACAATTCGCGCATTATATGGCTTTGTGATAAAATCCACGGCTCCCAGACCTAAACACTTTAATTCATCTTCCTGTGAGTTATTTCCAGTCGTCACAATAACCGGAACACTAGCCAGTAAGGAATCTGATTTTTGGCGAGTCAAGAACTCAAACCCATCACATACAGGCATCACTACATCTAATAAAATGATGGATATTTCCTTGTAGTACTGTGACAATAATTGTAAGCCTTCTTCTCCATTTACAGCTTCAATCACATCATAATCATCTTCTAAAGTAGCCTTTAAAATTTCACGATTGATTTCATTATCTTCGACAATCAGTACTTTTCTTTTAACCACATTACTAGGCAATGCATTATTAAACATATCAATATTGTTTCTACGAATATCCAAATCTTCATTCGCAAAACCGATGATGATTTGACTTAATCGACCATCTTCCATTACACGCCCAAAGTGTGAGTACATAAAATGAACTTCCGAATCATTTTTAGATTGGTAATGAATATTAAAATGTTCCGTTTTTTCTAACCTAGAAAATAAAGAGTTAAACGAAAGAGCCATTCGTAACATGTCACGATTCTTTTCGTAAACACGATCATCAATATATTGATTCATCGCATCGTTATAACTCGTACATGACGAAAAACCAGGCAACGTCAATGTTTCCTTAAAAGTATGAATTCGTTGATCTTCACAATCCACAATATAGATGTTTTTAAATTCATCGCCTAGTATTTGATAAATGCGATTGGAATCAAAATCTTTCATAAAAACCTCTTCTAAAACAATAACTTATTTATTACTATTATATAACCAAAACTTTCATTACGCAAACAACCCAGGAAAAGAAAAAAAGTGTCATAAGACACTTTATCATTATTTACGGTTTGCGTTTACCGATTTCATGATTTGACGAATCTGTGCTTCACTAGGTTTACGTCCCATTTGTAAGAACATTGCACGAATCATCTTTTCATTAATTGGTGGATTTTCTTTAATTTCTTTTTCAAACTTCTTACGAGTGAAGTAGAAAGTAACCAAGCCACCAATGATGGCTCCCACTATCGTATATAAAATTGATGCAACCATGTTTTAGTCAACCTCACTATCTACTCATCTATTCTACTATCTTTTTGGGTTTTTGACAATATGAATTGACCACTATATTCCGTTAAAATAATGGAAACAAAGATCAAAAGTCCTCCTAAAATCATAATTGGACTTTTCTCTTCATGCAACAATAAGAATCCAAATACATTCGCAAATAAGGATTCTGTACATAAAAGAACACTCGCACTCGATGCATCTGTATATTTTTGTGCCAAAGTCTGAAGTTGAAATGCCAAGAACGTTGCCACTATGATCATATAAGCACAACTCATATACGCATGTGCAGTGATTGTTTGTGGTATCGTTTCTAAACTTAAGGCCAGTGGAATCGAAAGGATAGCCGCAACACTCATTTGTACAGCATTGATCGCAATTGAATTCGAATTTTCTGTCGCATACTCTAAAGATATGATGTGACACGCAAAGAAAAAGGCACATGCTAAAGATAAACTATCGCCAAAACTAAATGAGAAATACCCTTTAGATAAGCTTAGACAGGCAATTCCTACAAGACAAACAACACTTGCCGCAAGTTGATGATTGCTCGGTTTCTTTTTCCATAACAGCCATACAATATAGGGTACAAGAACGACGTTGACAGCTGTTAAAAAGGCATTTTGACCTGTATTCGTTAAGAATAAGCCGAAGGTTTGAAACGCAAAAGCTAAGTACATTAAAACGCCTGAAATACTTCCACGAAATAAGGCTTCCCTAGAAATCTTTACACGACTGACTAAACATACAATAATACTAACGATGCTAGCGCCAATAAAGCGAATCATTAAAACAGTAAAAGGATCAAATGTCTGCAAAGCTGCATCGGTCGCAATAAAACCGCCACCCCAAATGGCCGCAACTAAAAGGCATACTAAATTAGCTTGTTGTTTACTCATGCTTTTTCCTCATCAAATAAAGATGGTTGTTCAAAATCATCTTGTTTGACCCAAGAACCATCCGCAACATTTTCAAGTGGTGAGACCCACTCAAACTTGTCCACCTTGCCTAGTGGTGAAGAGAATGTAGCTTGGGCATTCATCAAACTGATTTCTTTTGCCTCAAAACGCATAATATCTTCTGTATAAATTTCAAATGGTGTATTTAAATCGACCATATGTACATTTAATATCACATTCGGATTGGACTTCACTAACTTACAAATGCGATTTCCTTTCGCCGGACGATTTAATGGCGCAATCTCTGTTTGTTTCATACGCTTTAAAGAAAGGGTTGTCGTAGAAATTAAGACTTGTTCCTCACGATTTTGACTGACACAAATAGAAGCTACGCAATCATCCTTTGATAAATTCATCGCCTTCACACCTTTGGATTTATTTGAAACCAACGGAATTTGTTCAACCGGATACATCAAGCCATAGCCTTGTTCACTTACTAGAATGACTTGATCATCTGGTTTATAAGATAAAGATACACTAATCATTTCGTCCATAGCCCCAATCTTCATACAAGCCATTGTTTTATTAGAACGTGAAACTTCAAATTCTTTTAATTCGGTACGCTTGATCATACCATGACGACTTGCACTTATGACATGAACTCCTGTTTTAAAGGAATCCAATACATAGGCTGCGATAATTTTTTCACTTGAATCCATCTTAATATAATTTGAGATATGACCACCCAAATCTTTCCATTTTGCCTCTTCTATCTGGTAAACCGGAATATATCCATATGTACCACGGTTTGTGAAGAAAACTAATGTCTGTAATGTATGACTCGCTCCGTAACATACTAATGAATCTGTATCTTTTCGTTGTGTCATGGATTCACTAGAAGCATTATAGCTTCTCATAGATACACGCTTGATATAGCCATCACGCGTAATTGTGATCATACATTCTTCTTTGGAAATCATAGCCTTTTCATCAATTACGATTTCTTTCACTTCATGTATAATATCCGAAAGACGAGGTGTATTAAATTCTTCATTCACCTTTTCTAATTCTTCCACCATGACTTTATGAAGTTCATTCTTATCTGAAATGATTTTTTCTAATTCGGCAATGTCACATTGTAGTTGTTTAAATTCTGCCTTTAATTCTTTAACATCTGTATTTGTTAAACGATATAAGCGCATTACGACAATGGCTTCTGCTTGTTTTTCTGTAAAGTCAAAACGTTCAATCAAATTCTTTTTGGCATGTGCCTTATCTTTTGATTTACGAATGATACGAATGATCTCATCCATTACACTTACAGCTTTGATCAAGCCTTCTAATATGTGTGCGCGATCTTTTTTAGAGGCTAAATCATATTTACTTCTACGAATCACTACATCTTCTCTGTGGTTGATAAAGGCATCTAACATCATGGCTAATGACATTTGTACGGGTGCCTTGTTCACAATCGCAATGACGTTGTAATTGTATGATATTTGAAGATCTGTATTTTTATATAAATAGTTTAAGATCTGTTCATCATTACTATCTTTTTTAAGATCCACGACAATTCTTAATCCCGTACGATCACTTTCATCACGCACATCTAAAATGCCATCGATCTTTTTATTTAAACGAATCTCATCAATTTTCTTTACCAAATTCGACTTGATTACTTCATAAGGAATCTCATGAATCACAATTTGTTTAATTGTACGTGTTGGTACAATTTCCACTTTCGAACGAATTAAAATACGTCCACGACCTGTTTGAAAGGCTTGTTTGATTCCGTCAAGTCCCATCACGATGCCGCCTGTAGGAAAGTCAGGGCCTTTCACAAACTGCATCAATTCTTCTAATGAACAATCGGGGTGTGAAATACGATAAATACTTGCTTGAACCACCTCATTTAAATTGTGAGGTGGAATATTTGTGGCATATCCAGCTGCAATACCTGTAATACCATTGACTAATAAGTTAGGAAAGCGTGCTGGAAGTACAGTGGGTTCCATCTTTTCATCGGAAAAGTTGGGTGCCCATTCCACTGTATCTTTATCAATGTCCTGCAACAAGAAATCACTGATTTTGGCTAAACGCGCTTCTGTATAACGCATCGCAGCCGCTGGATCGTCATCGATAGATCCATTGTTTCCTTGCATGTCAATTAAAGGATTGGTAATCTTCCAATTTTGTGACATACGAACCATCGCATCATATACAGAGCTATCACCATGAGGGTGATAATTACCAATGACGTTCCCGACTGTTTTTGCGGATTTATGATATGGCTTGTTGTAAGTATTTCCATCTTCATACATCGCATATAAAATACGTCTTTGTACTGGCTTTAAGCCATCTCTTGCATCTGGTAAAGCACGCTCTTGAATAATATATTTAGAATATCTGGCGAAACGATCGGCCATGATATCTTCTAAAGAATTCTTTAAAACATTATGTTTTACTTCTTTTTCTTTCACGCATTTACCTCCTTATAATCATCTTCTAGAGTAAATACAACATTGTCTTCGATCCAATTACGGCGAAGCTCTGCCTTATCTCCCATTAATTCAGTCACTCTTTTTTCAGCCATCATCGCATTTTCAATGGTCACACAAAGTAAAGTTCTTGATTCAGGATTCATTGTGGTATCCCAAAGCTGAGTGGCATTCATTTCACCAAGACCTTTATATCGTGTAATGGTGTAACCATTTTTTAATTCGGCTTTTTTCTCATCTAATTCTTCATTTGTATATAAATAGTATTCTTTACCCGCCTTGGCAATCCGATATAATGGTGGCAAGGCAATATACAACATTTCATGCGTAATTAAATCACGCATATAACGATAGAAGAATGTCAATAATAAGTTTTGAATGTGAGCTCCATCATCATCGGCATCGGTCATGATAATGACTTTATAGTAGTTTGAATCTTCAGCCGTAAAATTTGCACCTACACCAGCACCTAAGGCATGAATAATGGTATTTAATTCTTCATTCTTTTCGATAGCTTCAAGACTTGCCTTTTCTGTATTCAATACTTTACCACGCAAAGGAAGAATCGCTTGGTATTTTGAATCACGCCCCTGTTTTGCAGAACCACCCGCAGAATCCCCTTCGACTAGATATAATTCTTTTCTTCTGGCATCCTTACTTTGAGCCGATGCCAACTTTCCAGATAACAC
>UMFT01039150.1_pt1 | contig 36330 bp, 40 predicted proteins | sample 1965081 | NCBI WGS metagenome assembly UMFT01 (sample SAMEA4836053, study PRJEB28245) | human gut metagenome | biome: gut microbiome; material: fecal sample | place: Denmark | collected 2008
TTTTATCCATACATTGATGTATTAATTTTCTAATGTATTATACCAAACATTCCATCGTTTGTGACAACAAATGAAAAGTGAAATAAAGAATACATGGCTATACTTCCACAATCACTCGTACATAGTGTATTTATGTGTAAATTTTCTAATGTCTTGAGTGTTTCAACACTTGGATGACCATACTTATTCTTATAGCCACAACTAATCAAAGCGACCTTACAATCTAAAGAGTCAAGAAAGTCTGGGTCTGAACTCGTATTCGATCCATGATGTCCTACTTTTATAACATCGGCTTTTAAATCGTATGTAGCCATTAATTGTTTTTCAATTCGTTTACTCGCATCCCCCATAAAAAGATAAGTTAAATGATCATACGTAAAATAACTAATGATACTTGAATCATTGGTATCCTTAGATTCTCTTTCACTTAACAACAAATAAAATGGATAATCGACATGAACCGATTGATTTGAATCTTCTATGACTTGTTTGATTTCAATTTTATCTTTTAAACTGTCATATCCTCCATTATGATCAAAGTCATCATGTGTAAGTATCAATGTATCAATCGCATGAATGTTCTTGTTTTCTAGAAAGGGCATAATAATTCTTTCGACATTATCACGATATAGGTTTTGCCCACAATCAATCATCACTACACTTTTATGGAAAGGTTCTACAATGATGCTGCAGTCGGCTTGACCTATATTTAATGTATAGACTTGAAAGAAAGGATTACAATAGATTTCTAGAAATGGAACGATAAATATCCATAGATATTTCCATTTAAAGTGTTTTAAGCATTGTATATAGAAGATTATAAATAGAACTATAAATAGGATTCTAGGTGCATAATGAATGGTAAGGTCTGGTAATTTTAGATTTATTAAATCCTGCACTGTAAATCCAAACAAGAAGATCAAACCATATAGTTTTCTAAAGATGTTAAAGAAAAGCAATGAAATAAGATTCACTTTCTTAAAGTAAATAAACATCAATCCAAGTAAGACCATCTTTTGTACGATCCATTTGTGTTCTATACAAAAATAAGATACGAGTTGTAATAAAAGTGGACAAATAAAAGATATGGATAGTACTTGATTTGGATAGATTATGCCGAAACAAAGGATCGTAAAAGCCATTTGATTAGGTTTGGATGTGAATAATAGAGTACTCAACTGATATAAAACAAATCTTGTGAGTGAAAGTGTAAACACAAAGAAATGACCAAATAAAACACTGAAGACTAGAAGGATTCTTCGAATACGAGTCTCATCCCACTTTCGCTTTAACACATGTAAAACAATATAGTATGCGCTCATATAGCCATATCCAAGCATCGTATAGATTTCATCTATACTTTCATCGTGTATGCCATAGTATAAGGATAAAACAACGGAAGAATTGGGTTTAGACTTTAAATAGTTGTAGAGCCTAGACTTGAATGATGTTGATTTATGGATGATTTCTACAGAATTCGTCTTAAACCTGATATTCTTATTTTCATTGTATCGAGTAAAACTAAACAGCGTAAAATTATCATCTGTATGAATAGGTTCTATGTGTTTGACTTTAACTTCATCTTGAAAGCTTAGATCTAAATCTGTTTGGATAAGAATTTTAGAACCTCTATTTTTACCTATATAGTACCCTTTCTTTATTTCTGTAATGTTATATGTATCCTGTTGTTGAACTTCTTTTGGATATACAAGTATACAGCTTAATAGGCTAAATAAAATAAATAGAATCCGAATTCTTTTATCTTTAAACCGATAGAATAGATAGACAAGAAAAAAGAATGTGAAACAAAGTATACAAAGTATTTCTTTTAAGATTAGACAGGCTAAAAAGCCAAGTGAAAGTATCAACATCATAGGCAGATCTTATCCTTAATCTTATTAAACATGGCTGGACCAATGCCTTTGACATTTTGGATTTGTTCTAAAGATTGAAATGTGTTGCTTTTGCGATACTCCATGATTCTTTGAGCAATGGCCGGACCAATACCTGGAAGTGTTTGTAGTTCTTCAAGTGTGGCACTATTAATAGAAATGAGTTTTACTTCTTGTTTTTCTGGAATCACCACCACATCTTTATCGTTTAGGATATAGTTAAAACTGATTCTAGATGTATCACTGTTTTCTAGTAGGCCTCCACTCATTTGAATTAAACTTGAAATAGAGCTGTTTCGCTTTAAAGTATAAACACCCGGATTTTGAATGGCCCCCTTGATTTCCACTTGCATCAATGTGGGCTTAGCTTCTTGTAAAGTAATGGGTGTATACCTGTTAAAGCAGGTAAAGGTAAAGAAAATAAAGAGACAAAAAAAGAGAAGAGTTCGTTTCATAAATATCACCCTTCTCTTATACGCAATTTTTTGATGTTTTTCTATTTAATTTCAAGAATTTTTACATCATATGGTTCTTCAACACGTCTTACAGTACATACATCTCCAACTTTGTGGTCCATGATGACTTCTGCAAGTGGTGTTGTGTTTGAAAGCTTACCATTGAATGGATCCGCTTCAATTGTACCCACAATATTGAATGTTACTTCTTGGTTGTCTGATAAATCTAAGATTTTAACAGTAGATCCCAATTTTACAACATTCTTTGTCTTTTTATCTTCCGCATCATCGGCTTCACTAATGATTTCAGCATTTTTGATCATTGCCTCTAATTCACGAATACGACCTTCGACTTGAGCCTGGTGTTCTCTGGCAGCATCGTAGTCGGCGTTTTCAGACAAGTCACCTTGTGCACGAGCTTCCTGCAACTCGACGATAACTTCCTGACGAACTTTATGAACTAGGTTTTCATGTTCATTGACTAAATCATTATAACCTTCTTGGGTAACGTAAAATTTTTCATTTGCCATGTGGTATCACTCCTTGTATTTAGCACAAAAAATTATAACATAATCCTTAAATTATGCAAAACATTGTTACAGATTTAAGCCTAATTTTTCGCATTCTTCTAAATGTTCTTCATATGTTTTTGTGTAATGCACTTTACCATCCACTTTGTTGTATATATCGGCCGCAAAGAATAGATAATCTGTTTTTTCTGGATTCAATACGGCTTTAATGGCTTCATCCCCTGGATTTAGAATTGGTCCAATTGGTAAGCCTTCATGTAAGTACGTATTGTATGGCGAATCGACTTCTGGATTGGTTTCACAATCTTTTGGATCGTTGAAATCATCATATAATGCATAACATACCGTTACACTCGATTGTAGTTTCATACCTTGATCTAAACGATTGTAGAAAACGCCGGCAATTTTAGCCATATCACCAGGTTCACTCGCTTCAAATTGAACGACACTTGCCAAACTGATGATTTGATGGATGGATAAGTCACTTTGATCAAATGCCTTTTTATTCTCTTTATACATCACATCAAAGCGATCTAACAGAACGCGTGTAATATCATCAAGAGAGTCATCTTTTTCCAAGAAATATGTGTCAGGAAATAAATACCCTTCCAATTTCACTTTATAGTTGGAATTATTTAAATCATCTACATTTAAGAAAGAATAATCCTTTGCGAGCGTTTGAATATAAGAAATATCATTCCATTGATTTAAAATTTCTTCTGAAGAATACTTTCCATCATATAAATTTGATATTTCAGCCGCAATTTCTTTGGCCCATTTGCCTTCCGGTATTTTTAAGACAAGAGCATCTTTCTTTAGTTTTGTACTATCTTGAATGGTGGACAAAATATCTTTTACGCTCATGCCATTATCCAATTCAAAAGTACCTGCCACAAAATTTGTGTTGTGAGTTGCCTTGCCATAAAGCTTGGCAACACTCGCATTTGAGATCAGATTCTCTTTTTTCAAGTTTTCTAAAACTGAATCGAACGATTCATTGTTTTCAATGGTAAACACTACTTCCTTATCCCCGTTGCCCGTACTTGATAGTCCTGTCTTTACAACAAAAATCGAACCAAGACCGGCGATAATTAAAATGAATACAACGACTAATAGGACAACTCTTACAGAATTGACTTTTCGCCTAGTCGGCATTTTCCTCGTCCTCAACAAACGTGTTGATTACTTCTTCTACCATTTCCCATTCGGCTTCGCTTTCGATAGGAATCAACTGACCTTTGTCGTCATAGCGAGATGCGAATACTTCGCCCTCATCATTGTCTGGATCTTGGAAAACCACATATTGGCATCCCGTTTCATCACTGTCAAAAGTGAATAAGATGGTCATCTTTTTCTCATTTCCATCTTCATCATATACATATAAACTATTTGAATCTAACATAAATATACTTTTCCTTTCAAAAATAAAGGAGGATCTAGAATCCCCCGTTTTGTCTGTCCAAAAAACTCTGTAAAATTTGAACGGCAGCCATCTGATCAATTACTTTTTTACGTTTCTTTCTAGAAACATCCCCCTGTAGTAAGATTTTTTCGGCCGCAACCGTTGTTAGTCGCTCATCCCATAGATGAACTGTAATACCCGAAGACTCTAATTTCTTGGCAAATTCACAAGATATTTCACCACGAATTCCGATATCTCCATTCATGTGCTTTGGCAAGCCTAAAACTACTTCTTTGACTTTATTTTCTTTTAATAGCTTTAAAACTTCTTCTAAACAAGCATCATAATCATCCGATTCAAAACGCACTGTCGTTAAAGCTCGACACGTAATATGAAGCACATCACAAATCGATACACCACATGTTTTTGAACCAAGATCTAAACCAATTATACGATCCATTATTTCTCTAAATACGCACGTACAAGTTCTTCAATGATTTCATAACGTTCAATCTTTTGGATCAAGTTACGAGCATTCTTGTGAGAAGAAATATACGCAGGGTCGTTACTGATCAAATAACCAGCAATCTGATTTTCTGAATTATAACCACGTTCTTCCAAAGCATCACTTACTTCACGAAGAATCATCTTGATATTTTCACGACGAATCTCTTCTGTAGTAAATGTCATTGTTTCGGTAATGTCTTTCATAATTTCACACTCCTTAACACGTTTTTATTATATATGAATCTAATTCAAAAAGAAAGCGATTTATCTAAAAGTGAGATGTTATATTCCTTTAAACAAATTCGTCTAAAAAGATTTGGGCACTTTCCTGCAAAAAAGACAAATCTATATCCCACATATTATACCTTTCTTTATGATATGCAAAAGAGGCACATAAAATGCCTCCTTTGGATGAGCGTTGTCCCTGTATTGCTTTTTTTAAAGGGCCCAGGGTGACGATGGCGTCATCAGCGCTCCAAGGCTTCATTCGATGTCAACCAAATGTTCCTCGCCTTTATTGTATATATATCATACCACATAAACCTAAACACAATTTCAAACTTTTCAGTTTTAATAACATAATAAACCCCATACTTGACTATCAATTGCGTTTAAATCAGATTGTATATTTATACCCACAAGTCTTACTCACCCCAAATACAATACATACAATCACTTTTTTGTTGAATATCCTCTAAGATAAAGATCCATTTGGCACAAGATGTAAGATTTTGTTCTCGATTCTTTACTTCAATAATGGTCTCAATAGACATCTGTAGTAGTCTTCTTTCAAAATCTTCGTACGATTTATTTTGTACGTCTAATCCAAACATTTCATACATCATTGAAAATTCGTTATCTTTTACTACATTCAAATCCACTATAATCTTACGCATAGCTTAAGCCTCTTCAAATTGTGCATTATATAACTTCGTATAGAAGCCATTACGCTTCATCAATTCATCATGGCTTCCCACTTCGACAATGTCACCATGATCCATAACGATAATATTATCCGCATCACGAATCGTAGATAGGCGGTGCGCAATCACAAAGCTTGTACGACCCTTCATTAACTCATCCATTCCCTTTTGAATCAAGACTTCTGTACGTGTATCCACACTGCTTGTCGCCTCATCTAAAATCAAGATTTTAGGATCTGCCAAGAAGGCACGGGCAATCGTTAATAATTGTCGTTGTCCTTGACTAATATTACTAGAAGCTTCATTTAGTATAGTATCATAGCCATGATCTAATGTACGAATAAAATGATCGACATGCGCAGCTTTGGCAGCTTTCATAACCTCTTCATCGGTTGCGTTGGGTCTACCAAATCGTAAGTTTTCTAGAATGCTTCCCTCAAACAGCCAAGCATCTTGTAATACCATACCGACCATATTACGCAAATCACTTCTTGTGTAGTCCGTAATATTATGGCCATCAATATAAATAGCACCTGCATTTAATTCATAGAAACGCATCAATAATTTGACAATCGTTGTTTTACCTGCACCTGTAGGACCTACAATAGCGGTTGTTTGGCCTGGCTTGATATACATCGAAAAATCGTTGATGACAATCTTACTTGGATCATATCCAAAACATACATTCTCAAAAGTTACTTGGCCTTGTACATCTTCGAATACAACTGGACTTTGTACTTCAGCAACCTCTTCTTCACTTGCCAAGAATTCAAAGACACGCTCTGCAGCAGCTGCCGTACTCTGTAACATATTCATCGATTGTGAGATTTGTGAGATGGGTTGCGTAAAGTTACGTGTATACGTAATAAACGATTGAATATCACCCACCGCAATTTCACCATGAATCGTTAAGTACCCTCCTAGAATACATACGCCAACATAGCCAATATTACCAATTAGGTTTGTCAATGGCATCATTAAACCTGACAAGAATTGGGATTTCCATGCACTTGTATACAAGTGATTATTATAGTCTTTAAACGATTTTAAAGAATCTTCTTCCCCATTAAAAGCTTTCACAATTGTATGTGCTGCATACATCTCTTCAATATGTCCATTGACTAAGCCTAATGATTTTTGTTGCGCCTTAAAGTAGCGTTGACTCTTTTTCACAACTACCATCACTAGAATCATACTTAATGGAATCACAACAAGAGCCATTAACGTCATCTTCCATGAAATACTTAACATCATCACTAGAAAGCCAATGATTTGTACAATGCTTGATACCATCGTGGATAAAGATTGGTTTAAAGATTGAACTAGGGTATCTACATCATTAGTAAATCTTGAAAGAATATCTCCATGACTATTTTTATCAAAGTAAGATAGTGGAAGCCTATCAATCTTTTGGTTCATTTCCTTACGAAGCTGATAGCCCATTTTATTGGAAACCCCACTCATTAACCAGCCTTGAAGATACGAAAAGGCCGTACTCATGGCATAGATAGCTAATAATAAGGCACACGTCTTTTTGATCGCATCAAAATCAATGCCACCCTTGCCTTGTACTTTATTCATAAAGCCTTCGGCTATTTCTGTAATAATATTTCCTTGAATCTTAGGTCCAATGACCATAATACATACGGAGACAATGGCACAAACAATTCCAATTAGGAAAGTAAATTTAAAAGGTTTGATATAATTGAACAACTTTTTCATTGTACCTTTGAAATCTTTTGCCTTTTCGCCGCCACCACGCATACCACGGCCCATAGGACCTCTTGGACGATTGTTTTGTTTCTGATTAGACATTGGCAAGTTCCTCCTTTGTCAACTGGCTCGATGCGATTTGTTGATACACATCACAAGATTCCATCAATTCAGCATGTGTTCCTTTTCCAACCATTTTTCCTTCATCCAGTACAATGATTTGATTGGCATGTAAAATACTTGAAATACGTTGGGCTACTAGGAGTACCGTACTCTTCGTTTCTTTACAAGAAGCAGCTAAAGCTTCTCTAAGTTTGGCATCCGTTTTAAAGTCTAATGCGCTAAAGCTATCATCAAAAATATAGATTTCTGGCTTACGCACAATGGCACGCGCAATCGATAGTCTTTGTCTTTGTCCACCCGATACGTTTGTACCACCTTGACTGATTTCAGAGTGAATGCCTTCTGGTTTTTTAGAAACAAACTCCGCACTTTGAGAAATAGATAAAGCAGACTCGATGTCTTTCTCATTAGCATCTTTCTTTGAATATAATAAGTTAGATTCAATATCTCCCGATAGTAACATACCCTTTTGTGGTACATAGCCAATGCGACTTCTTAAATCCGCTTGTTTGACATCTCGAATGTCTACACCATCCACACAAATAGATCCACTTGTCACATCATAGAAGCGTGGTACTAAGTTGATCAATGTCGACTTACCAGATCCTGTACTTCCAATAAAGGCAGTCGTTTCTCCTGGTTTTGTTTCAAAACTAATATGGCTTAAAACATCTTCATCGGCACCTGGATATCTAAAAGATACGTTTTTAAAGGATACAACACCTCGCATATTGGATGAGAAATCACAAGTCTTTTCCTTATCTTTAACTGTAATATCACTGCTTAATACTTCATGAATACGCAAAGCACTGACATTGGCACGAGGAAGCATAATCGCAACCATGGTAATCATTAAGAATGCCATAATGACTTGCATCGCATACTGCATAAAGGCCATGATACTACCAACTTGAATGATGCCGGCATCCACTTGTTTGGATCCAAACCATAGAATCATAAGTGTGGTACCATTCATTAAAAACATCATGATTGGCATCATAAACGCCATAGCTCGTGTTGTAAATAAAGAAATAGAAGTAATGTCTTTATTCGCTTTATCAAATTTAGCTTCTTCAAGATGCTCATTGTTGAACGCACGAATCACTAACATTCCATCTAATAATTCTCGTACAACACTATTCATCTTATCAATCATTTTCTGCATGATCTTAAATTTTGGCATAACAATCATAAAGATCATAAATACAACACTTAAAATGATCACGACACATAAAGCTAGAATCCAAGTCATATTCGCTCCAGACTCAATGACGTGTAGTATGGCTCCAACACCAATAATAGGTGCATACATGACAATTCTTAAAAACATTGCCACCGTCATCTGTAGTTGTTGAATATCATTTGTGGTACGTGTAATCAAACTGGATGTACTAAATGTATTTAGATTTTCATTCGAGAAATGCGTCACTTTTTCAAATACGGCTTCACGCAAATCTTTAGAGAATCCTGCCGCAATACGACTTGCCAAGAATCCGACTAATATCGCACATACAGCACTGCCTAGGGCATACCCTAACATCTTAAGTCCTGAGTAGATAATATAGTCTTGTTGGATCTTTTCCATATCCATACCTAGATCACTATATTCTTTCTTTAAAAATTGTGAGCTCATGCTTGTGACTGTCGAATCGCCAAGTTTAGAAATCTCAGATTTTGCAGCTTTTCTATATGTATCCATACCATTCATCATCAGTAGTTGAGGAATTTGTACATTGCTTTCTTTAGCATCCTTACTGACTTCTACCATTGTCATTTGAAGTAGAGTCAAAGTGGAAGAAAGCTTTTCTTCCTTTTCTTCACTGATATCTTTTAATAGATATACATTCTCTGTTTTCAAAGCTGGAATTCTTGTTTTCTCTTCCTTAGTTGCCTTGCTTGGTGTAACCAGCTTATAAGAAGATGTCATTAAATCTTTTTCGGAATCGGTTGCGAACATTACATACGAATTGAATGTACTTTCACGAACCTGTTCATAGACACCACTTTCAATACCTCCATTTTGAATGCCTGTATTGACAATGTTTTGCATATAATCCGGCATTGTCAGTTCGCATGTGGCTTGCCCAAACAACAAGCCAAGGGCAAGGACAATGGATAGCCAATATGGCTTTAAATATTTCATAATCTTTGTCATTCTTTATTTTCCTCCATATATTGAGCTGTCTTTTTTAAAATATCTCTTAAATGCGCACAGTCAGATGTCCCAAGATAATCTAAATATGAATAAACATTAGCCATATGGGAATCCATACGCTTTTGAAACATGTCGATTGCCTCTGGAACAATTTGAATATAGACCGTTCTACGATCCGTATTCGAATGCACCCTTTGAAGCAAACCCTTCTTTTCAAATCCAGCAATCATCTGCGATACAGCTGCTGGAGATACACCGAGAATATTTGCCAGTTCACTCATTGTGATCTGATGATTCTCTGCTTTATAAATCGTTTTAAACAACATCACATCTTTGATTCTAGGACCATCTTTACAATGACGGTTATTTCGAACAAAGTTCGTGACTTTATATGTTAGATCAAACAATAAATCTAGTACTTCATCTTGAACTTCCATAAGAACCTCCAATTTATTTAAGTAGCTTAACTATATACCTACTTAACTATTTAGTCAATAAAAAAAGATATGCATAAAACATATCTTTCAAAGAAATTGAATTCACTTTTTTAGCAGACCCAATGATTTAAAAAGTGATTCCAAAGAACTTCTAGTATTGATTATGCTACATGAAAACAATAAAGATTCAGCAATCACTAAACTTGTCTATTTGGCTTCTCTCTTTAATTTTCTCAATATTTCGCCAGCAAACTCTGTGCCTCCTCGATTGATTGAGATTTTAACTTCTCCATCCACTGTATTCAGTATTAAAGTTCCTGCTGTTAATGTTGTTTTGTAGAACACGTTTGTGATCTGGCTCCAATTTCACTCTTTAAACTTATATCCAAACATGTTTTTAGAACATTTTATTAACCTTTTTTTAGTTGCTACACAGGATTTTCCATTTACAGTAATGAACGGAAGATTTAGTCTTTCATCTGAATCCAACATTGCGATAATCTGTTCAAAGCATTTGACTGCATTTTTTTCAGAAATACCACCAATCAACTCATTGTTGATTGAATAGTAATACGCTTCCATAGCAAGTTCATGATTCTTCATCTTTTTAATTTTCTCTTGATCATACATAATAGGTTCCCTTTTCTAAAACTTTATTTTGCGATTTTCTTTGTTTCATTTAATCGATTACACACAAACTTTGCTCTGCAAGAACAAACTTGAATTTTTCACTTCACCATGAACTGTATTCAGTATCAAAGTTCCTGTAAACCCTCTTTTTAAGTAGTTTATAGATTTTATCTGATCCCATTTCCACTCTTTAAATTTAAATCCAAAGAGATTTTTAGAACATTTGATTATACGATGCTGAGTTGCATAGTAACACGAACCTGGTGTGTCAATAAAAGGTAAGCGAATCTTCTCTCCAGGTTCTAACTTTGCAACTAACTTTTCAAAGCATTTAATCGCATTTCTTTCAGTAATAAAGCCAGTGAGATTATTGTTGATTGAAAAATAATAAGTTTCCTTCGCAATTTCATTGATATCCATAACATTCCCTTTCTTCCTAGTTACAACTTAAAAGTTTTCTAAATACAAAAAACAAATTTGACATTTTGATGTAGTTCACATCATTGTTGATTTTTAACAAAATTCAAGTTATTATTTCAATGACAAATTTGTCATTTTGATAAAAAGAACACTAAATAAAAGGCATGAACCTTCTATTGTGAAGAACGCCTTGCAAGTGTTCTTTTTTATTCATTTGTATTTGGCGGTTCGGAGTTTCACGAGATGAATAACCAGAACCGCCAAGTTCCTCTTGATGGTTATTCACCTCATGAAGCTCTTCAAGAGCTTGCCTTTCCACAAGCTATTTTATTATACCACCAATGATTCATATTTTTCTATTTACCATGCATTTGCAAAAGAGGAGCTTTTTAAATAAATATCCGTTATCATAGTGATACAAAATATGAAATGGAGGAAAATCTTGTGGAATCAATTTATGAAAGAACTAGCAGAGGTTATACACAACAAGGCGATTATTTATCGCCAAACCTTCAATTAAACGGAGAACCTGAATACAATATTGGTATCTAGGGACAGCGTTATCGTCAGTATTTAAAGACACAACACAAGGTGATCTACTACAATTATTTAACCAAAGGTACATTGTATCAGCACCTTGCAGAAGTAGATGAACGTGCTGAATGTATGTTTAATCAACTTGTAAAATCACTTGCCGAAAAAGAAAATATTACCGAACAACTAAAAGAAAACGATATACTGCTATGGGTTAAAAAGATGGATAACATCCGTAACAGAGCAATGGAAATCGTGAACAGCGAGGTAATTTATGTATGAGAAATCATTTACTTATCACATTTATTTTGTTCTTCACTTTATCATTATCGGCTTGTAATAAAGCTGAAACACCAACAAAAACAATTAGTAATTTACCCACACAAGAAACAGAAGTCATTGAAGAAAACTCAACTCAAATCACTACATAAGAGCCATTAACAATAGAAAAATCTACTACTCAAGTTGAAGCCCGAAAGAAAGAAAAAAGGAAAAATGTTTCAACTACCAAAATAACCTTGCCACAAATTACAAAAGTAAAACCAACGCAAAAAAAATAAATGCACCGAAGATAAAACTACTATCAAAAATGTTTCTGAACCAACTAAACCTGTTGAGGAAACAATGGTTCAAACGATAGAACAGACCACTCGGAGAAAAAGATAGACATTGACTATTACGTTAATTATGCGAAGAATTACACATTAAATATCGGCATAACTTACTATGCTGAATCATACAGAATGTTGGGAAAATCCTATTTCTATTACATCAAAACCCACATCAACTATCACAAATATCGAAAGCAGATTGAACAGATACAAGAACATGGTAGGCTTTGAATCTGACTGTATTTGGTATGAAAAATGCGATGAAAATGATTACGATCTATACATAGGATACGCATAATATTAAAGATTAGGCACAGTTTATGGACTTCAAAATCCATTGCTGTGCCTTGTTTAATGTATAACTTATGTAGAACAAGTTTTTATGTATAATCTTAACGAGCAGACTGTTTGTATCCCCATGGGCTATCCAAACGGTAAAACCACCTCGTTAGGGAACACCCTAAACCCCATATTACCTCAATATACATATGCTTGTATTTAATAAATACAATAAAGATACTCTTCAACAATATTCATGATTCTATTTGGATGAATAAATATTGTAAATCTAAATAAATTACACATTACTTAAGATATTATTATTTACAAAAGTATTTCTCTAAAATTATTCTTTATATGATTGCAAATAGATTCTTTATCAATTCCTTTATTGATTGATAGATAATCTATAATATCGTCAATGAATGATAAATTATAATTTAGATTAAGTCCAGAAGTAAATGGTGCATCACTTTCTAATAGTATTCTATCCATTGGTATTCTGTTGATAATATTTCTTCCATTTTGACTTTTTATCATTTGATGATTTATTGAAAAATAATACCCTCGAGACAACGCAATTTCTAAATTGCGTAAAGTACCTGTGTACCAATGCAATATTACTTTCCCTTCAAATTTATCAAGAATATTTAAACAATCAAATTCGGATTTTCTTGAATGAACACTAAGTATTTTTCTTTTATCTTTGTTACATAAATTAACAACTTGCTGAAATATTTTTCTTTGCTTTTCTCGTTTTTTTTCATCCTTTATAGAATAATCTAATCCAACTTCTCCAATAAATCTAGAAGACTGAATACACTCTTTAAAAATTTCAAACTGATTTTCATATTGTGCTGCTAATTCCGGATGAAATCCCAAAGCTAATCTTATATATTGATAATTCCATCCTTCCATAAAATATTGTTTATATAGATCTGGTAAATTAGTAACTGCAATTGTATATGATTTATTCTCTTCAATATAATTTAACACATCTTCTCTATTCCTGTATAAATCGAAGTGCATATGTGCATCCATATTAAATTTTTTCATTCAAAGCCTCCAAATATGTTTTTAATTCATTCATTCCTCGCACATATAAGTTCATATAATCCATAATGTTATTTGTTATCGAACCACTAGATTGAATAGTCATAAAAGCATATTTTGGATTAAAACGTCTTAACCCAAGAAGATATGAATTATAATTGGTTTTCGCTACCTTCCCACTGGTAAAATTATTATCTCTGTACGAGCTTTTATCTACCATTCCAGCACGCATAATAGCAGCCTGTCTTATTACACACGGTAAGCAATACCCACAATGCCGAGCTTCTGTTTCTTTTTGCATTCTACCAATATCAGGATGAGAACAAGACATAGTATTTTCTAAATTGTTTTTTACAAATGTTTGGTTTTTACACTCTAACAACATTTCACCTTTGGTTTTAAATTGATATGGATTAACTAATCGTACTGGAATTTCAATAAGATTTAATAATTCTTGAAATAAAGCCATATAATGAGGATGAGTTGTTCTCGTGCTACTTGTGCCCATACGCGAAAATGTACTAGGTATATTCAATGAAATAAATCCATTTTCTGGTATGATTAAATCTACTGATTTTTTTAAGCAAGAAGCATCTGCTATTGCATGAGAAAAAAACATAAACGAACGCGTTCTTGTGGTATCTTCAACTCCCGAAACAACTTTTGCATAGTATTGGTGGAAATCTCTAGATTCTAAAGAATATTGTTGAATAAATTTTTCTTTAAGAATATCTTGAAACTCTTTAGTTCCTTTCCCACCGCCATAATGACTTACAAATAACGTCTTCTTGTTTTCACTTTCCAATAAGTCAATAGCTCCTATAAATGAATCAAGACCTCCTGAAAACATACATAGTTGATCATAGTCCTTCGCTGCGTTCTTAGCTTTTTCCCATTTTTTATATTTCACTTTTTCATTTTCTGTCTGTTCTCTTTTTCTAAATACAAATGACCATTTATCTCCACTTAAAAAGCCCAGCATTTCCTCTAGCGTTGACTTTGCATTTTGCCATATGTCATATTCAAGCACCGGAATGTATATTGTTAATTCTCTGCTCCAACCATCAATCGAATCATCTCTTAAACATAGTCTATCTGCTGCAAATACACCCAATGATATATATAACAAATCTAGAGATTGCTGACTATACCAATAAGGTAATTTATTACGATTATCCCAAAATGTATACGAGAAGGAGTTAGAATCAAAAAAATCAATATATGTTGCTACCTGCTGTATCTCAAAAGGCTCTGTTTTATTTAAGCGACAAACTATATTCATATAATTCCCTCCAATACACCTAAACACCGTTCATACAGATTATTAATTGTAGAAGAAACATCTTGATTAATAACATTACCTTGTTTATCAAATTCAACATCTACAATTCCAAAAATCATATCTTTAAACTCACATTCCGTAGCATAAGCATCATTTGAATCTGTAATATACATTTCTAATCGACTACCTAAATCGTTCATCATTGTTATCCAAATATAAGAGCTAACATATTCTTTCAATACCCCATTCATTGATTCAGATGACATATTATTGATGCATTTTATATCCATATCATTAGCTTCTACATAGTCATATACCCTTGATAATGCCATCTGAGTTGCTTCTTTTGCTATGATATCTTCCTTAGTATTTGAATTCGGAGCTATTACATCAACTAATCTTGAAAAAATTTCTTCTACTGATTTTCCTGCATATTGAACTCCTAAACTCTCAAAAGTTAATTCAATGCCATTAATAACAATCCTGTTAAAAAAGTTACCAATATTTGCTCCAGCTTTTCTTCCAGAATATGATTGTAATGTCATTCTTCTGGCACCACCCATTGCTTTTACATATTGTTGTGCAATATGCCTTTTAGAGCTATATGTGCCTCCGCTCTTAATATGCTTTGACATATCTGACTTTACAGTTTGCCATTTCACAGGATCTGAATAATTCTTTTGTTCTTCATTTGTAGGTTCATAATCTTCTGGAAGTAGTGGATTTCTATCATTTCTACCATTAAAAATACTTGATGTCCCCATATTTTCCTCCTACTTTATTATTTTTTCATCAATTTCTCTATTGCACTCTGCAAACCTGGTTTTTTCTTTTCCCACTGAGCAACAATTTCTACAATTTCATCTTGCTTGTTTGTTTGATTTGAAAAATTAGCGACATAACTTGCACATCCAAGCGAAATTTGTTCGCCACTAAACGATTGCAAATAACTAATAGTATCATTTGTTAATTCTGTTCTTTGTTGTGCAAACAACAAAAATGGTTTCATCGTTTCTTTTTTTATATTCGTCTCTCTCGACATTGAAGAATACATTGCTTCCAAAATTGAAGCAGCCTCAGCATTTGAAAGATCATTTGAACTTTTCAATGCACTTTCTATTTTTACATCTGACTTTGACATAAGTAACTCTAACACATTTTGTCCTTCTGGTGACAATACCGATGATATTCTACTTATTTTCTCATCTAATGAAGTCCTAGTAAAATAGAAATATGTATTTAAATTCTCACTAGATAATTTTGGATCAATTTTACACCAATCTAAAAACCAAACATCTTCTCTCCAAATTTTTAATTCGTCAGCCTTCTCAGGTGTTCCGTTTTCGAACAACGTTAATTCTTGGCATAACGTATTGTTTGCAGTCAATTCTGCAATTTTATTAAAAATTCTAGGTTTAATATATTCTAACATCATTATCTTAGCGAGAACTTTTCGGTCTAATGCCTTATGCTTGTAAGACGCCATTTGTAATCTCATATACATTGAATTTAAGAAACGTTTACATTGACGAGGATTTCCATGCAAACCATTTGATAAAACAAAAGCTAGTTGATTCGCTACAGAAAGCGATTCTACAACTTTTGTTTGTAATTCAGGTTTTTCTTTAAATAAATCACTAACGGAATTGATTTTGAATTTTTCAAAATCTTTCTTTTTCTCTTCTATAGTCCAAGATAACACTTTTTCAAAATCTTCATATTCTAATTCAGACTGTAGAAGCAAACAAGCAATATATATTTCAACCTCATCAGCATTTAATTGCGGAATACGAATAGGATATTGAATTAACTTTTCCAGATATTCTTTTCCAATATCAATTTGAATTCCTTCGATATCTTTAAATTTACTTTTAATAGCATATGATATATGTCGTTCATCAGCACCAATAACAAACGCAACCTTTCCTTTAAAAAGAAAAAGTTTTATTGCTTCAAGAGTATCCAATATAGTATCTGGTCTACATCTATCTAGTTCATCAACAAAAACAACCAAACGGCTAATATTTGATTCTTCTAGCAAATCAGCAAATTCTTTTTGAAACTCTCTAATATCTTCACGTAATTCTTTATTATTTAATTCATTAGATATATTAGATTGAATTTCTTCTAATTTAGAGCTTTCAACATTTTCTTGTAACTTTTCTAAAATCTGATTAGTTGTAATACTAAGTAATGTCCCCATTCCTCCAGTAACCAATAAATCCGTACCATACTTGAGTGCTCCTTTGACAAGTTTAAACTTATCTACACTTTTATATAAGCCTTTAATAATATCTTTTGCTTTTGTAGATAATCTTTCTTCTTTACTCATCTCATCAAGAATTGTACCCAAAATTGCTGTCTTAGCATCTTCATAGTTTTCAAATAACCACCCATTAAATACTAGGCACTTAATTTTCTCATCAGCCTTTGTTAAACGGTCTTTGCACATATACATTAAGCTTGACTTTCCGCTTCCCCAATCACCATATACACCAATACTAGCTGGTAAAAGATCATCATTCATAATTATACTTTGAACAGTTTGTATTAAATAATCATAGTCAAGAAAATCAATTTCGGTTTCACTATCTTTCCACATATTTGTCGCTCCTTTTATCTTATATAGCAATTACTCATACATTTGTTTATTTTAAATTTCTAATTTAAACTTAATACTCTATAAAGAACTATCAATAACAAATTTATTTTACTTACTATTAATATAATCACCATACAAAACTGGTATAAGCTTAAAATCTTTACCAGTATAATTCAACACCATTTTATAACAAGGAATTTCTTTTGGCTTAACTAGCAATTTGGTGACATTGTTATAGTTCTGATTTTTATTACTATGCGAACAACCATTCGTTCTTCAAATCCTTTAAACGAGTAATCTTATAGATGTTTTTCAACCTAAGTAGTACGTACTGTAGCTTTTCTGTGTTATCCATTCCTTGAGTTTCTCTTTGCATGACAAAAAGAGCGTTGTATCGATTTATATATTTTGATGCTACTCCTCTATATTTATCCTTTCTTCAATCAATTTATGGAAATAATTCACTGTATTTAAATGATTGAATTTATTATATGACTCATGACTGATTAACACTTTCTTAGTACAGTTCTTACTTTCTAAAAGTTCGTTGTAACTGTTGGATCCATCTAGCATTACAAAAGATTTTGGTTCTAGACATTCACCAAATCTTAATAGATCTATGGATGATGGCTTGCCATAATTTAATGTTCTGGCAATTGCATGACCGAATCTCTGAATTGCAGTGATGATACACACCTGCTGATTAGACAATCCTCTTTTTGCAGCAGGTGTTCCACGATGTTTAGGTTCCACTCCATCAATCTTAGTTCCTTTATGATTGTATGGAGTATACTTTTCATCCATTTCAACTTCTTTACCTACTGTGTATGGGATGCTCCTCGGTACCTAGACTAACCAATAGTTTATGGCGCATGTTAAAAAAATTACGTTCATTCACATTGATTTTAGCGGCCGTTTCTTTAAGAGATACACCATTCAATGTATCCAGAATAAGTTCGTTCCATTTAGATTGGTCTTGGTGAGAATAAAAGGTAAGCTGACCGCGGTCTACAACAAAACGTTTTCCGCATTCTTTACAACGAAGCATCTGCTTACTAGAGTTGGCAAAACACTCTTAACCAAACGAGGATGATAACATCCACATTTCGGACAGTATTCAAAATGATAAGTATCCATTTTACTGTTTGTATCTAAAAAGTCAGTGATTTCACGATCAATCTTTTCGATTTGAAAAGCTTGTAAAGCAGCAATAGTATCTTGGTTTAAATATTTAGAAGTTCTTGTCATAAGTGTAGTCTCTCTTTCATTTACACCTATACAATAAAACTTAAATAGACACCATTAATGTCGATTATATTAACAAGACACCAATGTATCTGTTAAGCCTATTACTATGATTTAAGCTAATAAATTTTTGATTTAATTGCTATAAGTCTTTCGATAAAATCTTGTGGAATCCCAAGAATATCATGGATAGTTCTTCCAGGTGAAAAAACAATTTGATTATAAATCTGTAAACATTTTTTTAATTCAATAAGAAAAACATCTGATATATCAGAATTCAAAACAACAATTGTGAATAGAATTACTGCACAAATATCATTCTTTCCAATTCCGTTCTTATAATCTGTATCTGTAATATACCCATTAGATATTTTTAAAACTTGATTTTTAGGTAATTCTTCTTTGATATTATTCAAAAAAATCTTATTACCGTGAGCAATTTTATTTCTATATTTTTTCGTTATTGCTAATCCCTTAGATAAAAATTCTTTTTTTTCCTCTATACTTAGAATTTTCGATTTAATTAAATTATTACTAACATAGTCTTTATCATCCGCTTTTAAAATACTGTACATTTTAATTGTCAATCCATAAGAGATACTATTAATTAAAACCCAAAACGGGATATGATTATGATTTTCCTGGTAGTGAATAACACATTCATTCTTCGTAGTGTTAACACTATTTTTAATTTGTCTTAACAAATTTATCCTAGCCCGAGATTTATAGTTATACTTGCACAAATAGTCATCAGCATTTTCCAAATCCATATCGGATAAATCTGTATAAACTCCATATTTTTCTGATATTCGATATGTTATATTTGATTTTAAAGCCCGTTCAACCATTATTATGTATTTTAAAAGAATTGAGTTTATATCCCTATCAAAATTGTATAAAAAGTAAAAATCAGTGAACGGAACTGGATATGAAAATTTACCATTAATATCAGAATCAAACAAATCTTTGTATCCATTAATCAAACTATAGTATGAAATATCTGTTAAACATTGTTTAACTATTTCTTCATTTTTAATATAAACATTTCTTGATTTTAAAATAGATACCTGCTCGTCATAAGTCTTAAAAGGTTTATCTGGGTTTTGCATAAAATAAAAACCTCCAATCTACTTAATAGAGAGGAAGTTCTTACTAGTCGCCTCGCAAGCAACCATTTCTGTTCCTCTATATTATACTTTATCAAAGTTAAAAATCAATATTTTTTTACCAAATCACCTAACTTAATAGTTTTATTCTCATCCAAATGAAGAGGATTGATATCATCGATATCCACACATAAATCCTCAGCCACTTTTTGTTTTCGTGAATATAACGCACTTAAATTGTTCAATTCTGAATATATGCTATTATTCTCTTTTTCAACAATATTTTTACAAATTGAGTAGTTTTTACTAGTTTGCACAACAACCAACGTTGCTTTGATGTATTCATACACACCAAGTGAATTTCCATCCAAATCTTTTATTTCTTCTCCTGCCGTATAAATTTGAACTTTATCGCCCTCAGTAAGATAATCAGATCCTACATCAATAATAATGGCTTTTTCACTAATAATTCTTATAACTTTACCTAAATTGTTTGTTTGTTCCATACTTTTTCCTCCATTTTAACCGATTTAATCAAATTCATTTACAATACTAAATACTTAAATACTTACTCCGTTTAAATTTAAGTATCCACCATATACTACCTTTGTCATACAGATATTGGTATATACTTATTAACATCATACTTAAAATATATCTTTTCAGCAAACAATGGAATCTCTTTATTATAGAGCAAATCATTTAAAAAGAGATTCCACTGTTGCTCTAACAGGAATTATAACACGTTAAAACAACGAAGAGAAAGATGCAATAATCACTTTGCACTCTTAAAACGAATTCCTAGTCTCTTTCAATGTTTTAAAGAAATTAAATCATCAAACGATTATAGTTTATGATTATGATTTGTCAAAATATTCCTCCATGTTCATCAACATACTAGAATTTAACTATCATTTAACAACGCTATATTGATTGATTTTCATAAAGCTTCTTTCGTATTATGAAACCAGGAAGAAAAGTATTCTGGTTAATATAGAATTGTATCTTTTAATATATAAGATTCTCTTTATTTTCTCTATAATCTAGATATAGTACTGACAAAGTCATAAAAATTTTAACCAATTTTATTAATGTATTAATTTTACTATACATCGTATCTGTTGTTTGGTACACATATTTAAGAAATTGCCCAAATATCAATGAAATAATCAATAGTTGCAGATACTACAAGCATGTATACACCTATATACATCTCAGTAACACCTTTAAAATTATATACTACTTTAGTAAATCAGTTTCAATCATAAAACAAGATTCTCACATTACTATGATATCCATTAAATTAACACTATGTATGTCAATTATATCGAGATATCAACATTATTTAATTGAATTTATTTTTTCCTTTTAAAGCCTTCCTGGTATATTTTGAATAAATTAAACAAAATAATTGACTAACAGAAAAAGTACATGTATGTTTCAATAAGGAGGTGCTTTTATGCCAAAAATCAAATCAAGTGCTGATTTAAGGAACAATTACAATGAAATTTCTACATTTTGTCATAATTATCCAGAACCAGTTTTTATTACAAAAAATGGAAAAGGCGACCTTGCAGTTATGAGCATTGAAGCCTACGAAGATCTTACCAGCCGCTTTGAGCTATACAGCCAAATTAAGGAAGGAATGGATGATGTTGCATCAGGTAATACCAAGCCTTTCTCTAAAGCTATGGCAGATATCAGGAGTCGCCGAACACGATGAGTTATCAGCTTCATATCACATCCACCGCAGAGCATGATATTATGCGTGCTGTGGATTACATCGAATTTGTACTAAAAAATCCTCAAGCTGCTGACAATCTGTTAGATACTGTCACAAAGCAGATAGGAACATTATCCGATTTTCCTCAAAAGTTCCATATTGTCGATGATCCAGTTTTAGCCAGTTGGGAAATTCGTTTTATAATAATCAATAATTACCTTGCCTTTTATACTATTAATGAAGAAAAGCAAACCGTTACTGTAGTCCGTTTTCTTTACAAGAAAAGCAACTGGTGTTCCATTCTTCGACAGGGATTTTCCCTGGTTTAAGGAATCTGTTTTTACAGATTTCTTTACTTTTTTTGAACCTTTCATCACCGAAGTGACGAGATTCTTGGGAACAGTTTTCTTTTGCAACCTTTCTTACCAAGCTATCCTTTAGAACGGCAGATTTGACACAAAGCTAAATTTATGTAAACTTTAATCAAAAAAATTCAATTGTTTACATCTAACGAGATTTTTCACGCTAATAAAGAACCGTTAAAAAAAACGCCCAGAAAATCTGAGCGTAATTTGTACTATCCTAATTTCTTAAGAATGTTATCTAATTGTGTTTTCGTCATTTCTAGCTTTTCTGTGTAAGATGCTAGTTTTTCTTTTTCTGCATTGACTTTAGCTTCTGGTGCTTTATTGACGAAGCCAGGATTTTTCAACATGCCTGAACAACGTTTGATTTCGTTTTCTAGGCGTGCAATTTCTTTTTCTAGTTTTTCTTTTTCTTCTTCTAAGTCAATTAATGCATCCATTGCAACTGTTAATACAGCTTTTTCGATTGTACGTGATAGTACGTCTTCTGTATTAAGGTCTTCTTTGACTGTGGCGTGTGCCATGCGTGCTAGGATGGCAGTTGATTCTGTATTTAGTGCTACATAGCCGTTGTCATTGTGTAGTGAGATTGTTAAGTCTTCACTTGGTTTCATTGAGTATTCGACTTTGATTTCACGTACGGTTTGAATAGCACTGATGACTAATGCCATTTCGTCTTTTTCTGCGTCTGTGTATTCGAATTCAACTTTTTCTGGCCATGTTTCTACGTTTAGGCTTTCTTTTTCGTGTGGCAAATTCAAATAGATTTCTTCTGTCACAAATGGCATGAATGGTGATAATACTTTTAGAATTCCCATCATGACTGTGTAAAGTACAGCTTTTGTATTGGCTACTAAGCTTTCGTCTTCTGAATATAGTGTGGCTTTTGATAGTTCGATGTACCAGCTACAGAAGTCGTCCCATACAAAGCTATATAGTTCGTTTCCTACGATGGCTAATTCATATTTGTCCATGTTTGTTGAAACGTGGTCTAATACTTCGTTAAAGCGTGCTAGGATCCATTTGTCTACGCTGTTGGCTTTTGTCATGTCTAGTTCTGGTTTTGTATCCCCAATTTGCATTTGAACATAACGCGCTGCGTTCCAGATCTTGTTAATGAAGTTCCAGCTTGCGTCCATCTTCGTTTCGTCAAAACGTAGGTCTTGTCCTGGTGTTGAGTTTGTTGTTAAGAAGAAGCGTAATGCATCAGCACCTTTTTCTTGAATAACATCCATTGGATCAATACCATTTCCTAATGATTTAGACATTTTGCGTCCTTGTGTATCACGTACAAGTCCGTGGATCAATACGTCTTTGAATGGACGGTTCTTCATGCAGTAGCGTGTTTGGAAGGCCATACGTGCTACCCAGAAGAAGATAATGTCGTATCCTGTTACTAATACATCATTTGGGAAGTATCTTTCAAGATCGGCTGTGTTTTCTGGCCAGCCAAGTGTTGAGAATGGCCATAATGCACTTGAGAACCATGTGTCTAATACGTCTTCGTCTTGTGACCAGTTTTCAATGTCTTTTGGATCTTCCATTCCTACATAGATTTCACCTGTTTCTTTGTTTGTCCATGCTGGAATTCTGTGTCCCCACCATAACTGACGTGAAATACACCAGTCTTCAATATTTTCTAGCCATTGTTCGAATGTTTTATTGAAACGTGGTGGTACGAAGTTGATTCTTTGGTCTTCGATTTCTTGGTTCTTCAATACTTCTTCAGCCAATGGTTTCATCTTCACAAACCATTGTTTACTTAAGTATGGTTCTACAATTACGCCTGTTCTTTCGGAGTGTCCTACTTGGTGTAAGTGTTCTTCAATATGATCGACTACACCAGCTTCTTTAAAGTCATTAACTAAGGCTTCACGACATTCAAATCGATCCATACCAGCATATTTACCACACATATCATTCATGGTTCCGTCTGGATTCATACAAATAGGCATTGGCAAGTTGTATTTTTTAGCTAATGCGAAGTCATTAGGGTCATGGGCTGGTGTACATTTCATTACGGCTGTACCAAAGCTCATGTCAATATAGTCATCTGCCATGATTGGAAGTTCGTCTCCGTTTGCAGGGTTAATGGCGTGCATTCCAACGATGTCTTTATATCTTTCATCATCTGGGTGTATAAAGATTGCTTGGTCAGCAAACATGGTTTCTGGACGTGTTGTCGCAATGACTAATTCCTGTCCTGTTTCAACCACTTTATACTTGAAGTAGTACATGTGACCCATGATTTCTTTGTGCTCAACTTCAATATTTGACAATGCGGTTTTAGCTTCTGGGTCCCAGTTAATAATTCTTTCACCTTGATAGATTAATCCATCATTGTATAAATCTACAAAGACTTTACGAACCGCTTGAGACAATCCTTCATCCAATGTAAAGCGTTCACGACTATAGTCTAAAGATAATCCTAATTTAGCCCATTGGCTACGAATAGTCGAAGCATATTCTTCTTTCCATTCCCACGCTCTTTCTAAGAATTTTTCTCGTCCAATGTCATAGCGAGAAATTCCTTCTGATTTTAAACGAGCATCTACCTTTGCCTGTGTCGCAATACCCGCGTGATCCATTCCGGCTACCCAACATACATCATAGCCTTTTAATCTTTTATAACGACATAAAATATCTTGTAGTGTTGTATCCCATGCATGTCCCAAGTGTAACTTTCCTGTTACGTTTGGTGGAGGGATCACAATACAATATGGGCGTTTAGACAAGTCGCCCGCTGTGAAATATCCTTTTTCAATCCAATTTTGGTATTTATCATTTTCTACTGCTAAATGATTATACTTTGCTTCCAACGTCATCCACAATCATCCTTTCCGTACATATAAAAAAGCACATCCCCATAGGACGTGCTTGACGTGGTACCACCTAATTTTATTCTCATTCACATTAACGCTGTGTCACGAAATTTACTACTCTTAGTTCATAAATTCAACTCAAAGACTACCTTCACTTATCCAACACACAAACTTTCACCAAACGCTTGCTCTCTATAGAATTGGTATAAACTACTCCTTCTTGTCATCGCTTTGAATTTAGTTTATCAAAGAAAAAGTAAAAACTCAAATCATTTTGAAAAATTAGTTGTTTTATTCTCTACTTTACTATATGATGATTAAAGAAAGCGGTGTAAACATGGATAATCAATTATACAATCAAATCAAAGCTGTTCATGAACAATATATTAAAGAACAGAATCGTTTAGAAGACGAAATCGATAGACTAAGACGAGAAATCGTTTGTCTAGATAATGAAGACGAAATTGAGGCGTTAAATAAGCTCGTAAAGATCGATGATATTAAGCGTAAGATGGTTGTAGAATTCATTCATAGTTTAGATAAGATTGTAGAACAGTAATCTACAATCTTTTTTGTTTGTTAAAACTCGCCATTTTTATAAGCTCTGGTGATCACATACGAAGGTTCATAATAAGCACCATTCGTATAATCGTCAATGACTTGACAAATAGCATCATTATAGATTCGTATAAGTCCTTGTATATAATCTTCATTTGGAAGTAAGGTATCCACTATTAATCTTGCGTATACTTTTCCCATATCCAATTCAGTTGGAATGCGAGAACATAATTCACTATTTACATTTTCAACATGAAAACCACCATACTCTAGTTTATATTCATCCATCAAATCATGTACTACCTTATCTGGATTATCACTATGTAGAACATTCGCAACACTAATAAGATGATACAAATGATCATATCCCAGTTGATTCACAACATATTGATTTCGTTGATGAAGAAACCGAGATGTCTTTTCAATCATAAAACAAACATAAAACAAATCATTTTCTGTTACTAGTTCATCAAAGTATTTATTTCTCATAAACTGTAGCTCCTTTGATATGAAAGACATTTTAAAGCTTCTTCTGTACAAAAAACAATTTGATGCGTAGGATACTTAAATTTAACAAGCTCCCAAAAAGTCGTTCTCGTAATTAAGCCACGCGCAAAATCATCCACATAATTCCAAATCGTATCATCTGCCATAGGACCTTCTACAATATCATACGTATGCGTGATTCCTCTTCTTGACGAAACAACAAAGTCTAGCCATTCATCGCTCATCTGTTCGAAAACCTTACAGTTTAAATCCGAATTTTCACTATACGTATATACATTCACGATATGATTCTTCTTTTTAGTTAATGACCATCGCATTGCTTGTTTTTCAAAATTCGTACAATAAAATCCATATCCAAAATCTTTATAATATCCATCCGTAATAATTTTTGGTTGATTTACAATTCGATTACTGCCAAAATACACTTCCATTTTCTTATTCAATAAGCTCACAAATGACTCCTTTGTCTAATTTGAATTTAACCTTACCACTCGCTTCTTCACTAATCTTATCATACAATCTTCCTGCACTATAACTTTCTCCAAGTACTGTATAAGGACTATTAGCTACATATCCAATCTTTCCTAGACCAGGAAGGTTTACACTAATGGCTTCTTTATCATATTCATTATCTTTTTCTTTCTTTAAATAAACAATCATTTTTTTTCTAGAAATGAATCTCCATAATAATGATGTAATCCAGTAACTGTAAAATAAATGTTTGACATAAGTATGTCCTCCTTTATAATTTCAAGTTACATTATTAATTGCCATTATTCGTGTCTAAATAGTAAATAAATTAAATTATTTTTTGAATAAATCATTGGACTATTTGGAAAATAGAGAATCATACGATAAATGTAGTACACAATCATAAGTGTACACCATAGAATTAATATCATTTTTGTTTTCTTGGGTTTTAACAAGCATAGAACGCCACAAATAAGTGTTGGTATTAATAGGGCATGGTAATACAAAGATAATTGAATATTTCCTTTCAGAAGATAATACAGGCTTGTTTTCATGTTGCATCCTGGGCATGGCAAGCCTGTCATGAATTGAAAGGGGCATTTATAGAATAATAAAAGAAGGAATAGTATGAGAACTATTCCTAAATATTTAGTCTTTTGCGAAACCATTAATATGACTCTGAAGGATGCAATAGGATACTAATGATAATTGAAGTATAGATAATACCATTAATACAATACTATCATCACTTGGATGATGTCCATTACTTCTTGTAAGACTAGATACCATTTTACCAGCCTTCCATAAGTAGTATAGTAAGTAGATTCCACATGTCACAATACTTAATACAACAACAAGTCCTGGTTCAGCACCTTTTTCTTGGTTTTGACTTTCGCATAAATCATTTAAGTCATGTGCGATTGTATATAGCCAATAAATACTATAAATGCCACAAGTAACTAGACTTAATACTACACACAGTCCAATACTCTTTTCTTTTACAACTCCCGTAGTAAATGAAAAACTTGGTTCTACATGCACTGTTTCGTTACCAGCAAGCTCGGTATTTTTTAATCTTTGCCAATCTTGCATGCCTGTTTTCCATACAAAACTATTTCCAGTTAATACACCACTATCAATAAATCCTTTCATGTCTGATTCACTAAAAGGACCTTTAGAATCATTATTCTCTACATAATACCAATCATTCGAAGACGATGTAGAAATAAATTCATTCAATTCTGTATTCTCTAGTCTTTCCCAGTCTTTCATACTCGCCTTCCATACTAGAGTACTGCCATTGATTTCACCAGAAGTAATCTTAGCCTTCATCTCTTCTATACTGAATGATCCTTTAGAGTCATTGTTCGATACATAGTACCATTCTTTGACTGGTGTAGTTGATTCATTCTCATTTACTGATTCTTCATTAGTTGTATCGAATGTTTCTCCGTTATCATTCACTGATTCTTCATTATTAGTTTCAACTTCAGATTCATTAACTTCTTCTTCAGTCTTATCCACTACTGCAACAGGTACAACAATATCTTTATCAACTTCTACCTTTGTTCCACAGTTTGAACAAAACTTAGAATCATCACTTATTTCGTGCCCACAATTTTTACAAAACATATTCAATCTTCCTCTCAATTGATTCAATTATAAAATGAATACAGTCTTAACTCAACTACTTAAGAAAAACTTAAGATTCATTTCTATGTTTACATTTCTTTTTTTAATCCAAACAAACATGAAATCAATCTAGGATCCTTCATACATTTTTTTGGAAACACAGCTTTTTTTGGCATATTAAACTCTCGAATCAATGGAAAAAAAGCTTTATCTTCATCGATTTCTATTTTGCCATATAATTGTTTCGCTAATTTGAAAATTTGTGCGTTATTATTGCCAAAATCAATCTCATGAATTTTTTCGATTTCGTATTTTACATCTATTGATTTAAAAAAATCGTCAACTTTACCTTGCCAAGAATTATCTTTCTTATTATTGTCATTATTAACGTCAATATTTGGTTTATCAATATGAGCGTAATTAAGAAATACACAAGTAACGCTACCGATATTATTTTGATACATAATATCTTTAATTAGAATTTCTTTGCGTTCACAATAATATTTATTACTTCGATCGTCCTTTGTTTTACCTGCTTCAGAAAAGTAATTTTTTAAATTATCCACAGTTTGTTTTCCGCTCAAGACAGTATCAAAAACAAAACATATTTTTTTTATTTCTTTTTTCTCAATGCAATATTTGCCCTTATAAAAAGCCAATTCATGTAAATATAACGAATGTTCTCTAAATTTTTCCTCTCTTAAATAATTTTCATATATTCTAGTTAAAGTATTATCTGTACTATATTTTTCTTTAGGAATAAATAAAACATTTGGCTTAAGCATTGATTTCACCTGAGCACATGCTTCTTTAAAGTTTGTTACTTTATGATAAGAAATCAATTTCATAAAATTTTCTTGTTTTTTAACAGTTATATCATAAATAAACAGATGATTTAATATTCTAATATAATGGTTACTTTTATCATTACACTCCACGCCATCCAGACTCAACAATATATTATCTTGTAGTTTTATTTTATCAACAATTAAAGTTGGTAATTTTATATTAGTTAGATCTATGAATTCTTTATATGGATTTAAATTGTCATTGATGTCTCTTATGAGATCACGAATTTTTAATCCTTTTTGTAATCGATCATTCAAATAGTAATTACCCTGATAATGCAAACAATCTCCTTCATCCAAATCATTTTCATCCAAATCTTTTTTTATAATTTTGTTTTCATCAATTTCTTCATTGTTGGAATCCACATAAATGTTGCGATTTTTCTTTCTTTTAATAATATCTTTTGTTGAATTTAGCACAATTTCTTTTTCATCTTTATTAAAAATACACGATAATATTTCTTCGCATGGAAGTTCAAAAGCAAGCCATTTTAAATCTGCAATATTTAAATTGTAATCATTATTTACATAATCTGTATCTTTTTCGAACGTATCGATAAGCTTACTTATTGCACTAATTCTTTCAGTTGTTGGTATACTTTTTAGCCATGTTAAAATCAATCCATTTTGATAATGATTAACACAATCGTTTTCAAAATTCATAAAAGCATCTTTTTTGCAATTATTATTAATCAATAACAATTCCACAAGAGAGCCATATAACACAAAATCAAGTCCGTCTTCTCTTAACATATTCTGATAATATTTTTTCAGTATATTTTCTATCACAGTATTTGTATTATTTAGATTAACTCTTGTTGCGGTTTTATCGTTAATTAAATAATTATCATTAACACAAAATGGATTGATTAGTTTCACTTCATCATTGTCAATATATAAAGAATTATTTAAAAATATATTCTTTTCATTTTGTTGTAAAAACATAAAGGTAAAATCTAATTTAGATTTTAAATCATCTCCTTTTAGTATTTCATCTATGCTAATAAACTTAGCAGCTTTGCTTAATTCAAATTCAACATAATATGCAATAACATTTCCGTTATTATTCTTTTCTGTTTGCACGCTATTAATACGATACTTATTTAGTATTTTCTTATCAAAATATGACTCATTCGGATGTCTAATATAAATCTTTCGTTCATTTCTAATAATACATATTACCTTGTTATTTTTTAAATTTAATTTCCATTCTTCATTATCGCCTAATAATCTATTATTAATATCTGCCATATAATCTATAAGTTTTATATTATAATTGGCTGCCATTTGATCTAAAATTTCCTTCTTATCTTTAAACTTATTTGTTTTAAATATTTCTAAAGCAATTCTTAGTTTATAAATTAATTTATCGTCCCATGTATCATTATAAAGATCATCCTTCAGCAATACATGAAATAACAATTCACTAATAGGAAAATATAAAGATCCATCTTTGTTTTGAATTCTAAAAACATAGCGTATAGTTTCAAGTTCACTACATATTGCATCCATATCCTGTAGCATTTTATCAAACAAAGAATTATCTTGTTCTAAAATATTATTATATAAATTCTTTAAAAAGCTAAAAACTAAGAGTTTCGATGAAGCTTCATTTTCTTCATTTCCTATATTAACAATATTTTCAAAAGATTTCTTATAAGCATCTATTAAGCGATTATTTTTTAATTGTGCATCTTTGATAAGACTTGAAATTTGAAAGAACACCTCAATAGCAATCCCTTTACAATCAGCTATTTCAAGCGTATTTAACTTTGAAAAATCTTCTATTAAGTTTATCAACTTGTCATCTTCAATGTCAGGTAAAATCAAAGATTCTAAAATTTGTTCTAATTCATTTTCGACATCATTAACCTGCATAATTTTTTCCACTCCATCTTTTGATACTTTGAATAATATTATATTCTGAATTGCAAATTTCTTCTAAATTCAATTTTTTCAAATAATGATCATAGATTTCAATAACAATTGATTTCTCTAGCTGATCATTATATATATTTAAATATAGACAACTGATACAATTTTTAAAATTGATTGAATTTGGTTTAATAAGCAAAAACAACTCGTTTTCAAGTGCATAATTTAATAACTCTTTATTTGTAAACAAATAATTATAAAACTTTTTAAAAGTACTTCCTCTACCATATTCAGATTCGAAAATATTTTTTGCATACTTATAAAAATATTTCTCAGTATAGTATGTATCCGTCTTATATCCAAAAAGATAACTTACGTCATCAATATTAAAACTATCTTTTAAACATTCTATAAAGATTCTTTGTTTTTCATATTTATCTCTTAAATAATCTGTTTCCGAATATTGAAAGTTATAATTAAACCTATCTTTTCTTAAAATTAAGTTTATATCCTTATCACTTAAATCTTCGATTCTGCCATATATATATGTTTTTTCTTCATTTGTCTTTAAATTGTAATTTGACAACAATTTCTTTATATTTTGCATTAAAATATCAGCATCAACATTTTCTTTGTAAAAGATTATAATGTCGTCAACATAACGATATAATACATAATTTTTTTTAAGAGTATCTGCAGTTTCAGGTATTCTTTCTAAAATCCGGTTTAAAAATAATTCAGCAATGATTCTTGCGTATGCAGGTCCCTGAGGTATACCAATACGTACATTATCATCATTGACTTTTCTCATAAGTCTTTCATTATAATCAATTAGTTTTTTCATTATACATTTATCTTGTAGAGAGAAACCATCTGAAAGGCCACGATAAAGTGACAAAAAATCAATATTATCAAAATAATTTTTTAAATCAATTGTCATCACTCCCCAATCACCCAAAAAAGGTATTTCTATATAAGACTTGATTTTATCAATATAATTTCCCCATGAAGTATACCAATTATAAAATAAATTGGTATCGGATAAAAAAGAGACATTATAACTATATGATTTTAAAAGTGAACCATGTCTATACGCAATCATTAAAGCCAATTGTGTTGTAATAATTCTCTCTTCAGTATTCAAAACCACCATATTACGTTTTTTTGTGTTCGATTCTTTTCGAACATAAACATAATAATTATTTAAAGGAATTACATCATCTGAATCAATAATACGTTTTATTTTGTCATTCAATATTTGAATATCGTATTTTGTTAAACCATTAATTCGAATCCATTCAGTAATCTCTAGATTCTCATCATTATCAAGCATATAATTAGTTTCTTTACGAACTGTCGCTTCTAAATCACCTAATAAATCCAGTTCATTTTTAATTATATTATTCTCTTCCAATGATAAATTTAGTTTTTCTGCTAAATATTCAAGTCCAGTTTTCGTTTTATCAATATTCTCTTCAATATCCATATCGTAAATAGAATATAAATACTCAAAAGTTGCAGGTCTATATTGATTTTTTAAACTTTCAATCCTTTCACTAGTTATACTTTCATCATATTGAATTGTTCTTCTAAAAATAGATTTTAATAATTCACTATCATTCAAAGGAGATAAAGTACCTAATAATACATACCAATCTTTCTTTTCTAAATAATTGTGATCCAATCTTGTGAAGATTTCTTTATATACCTTTATTTCTGACAATATATTTATAACTTGATTGCATTTAATGTTATACTCATCATTCACAATCAAATTCTTATATTTATTAAAATTCAAAGTGTTATTTGTATAACCTAATTTCTCTAATACTTTTATGATGTCATTTCTACTATAGCCTTTTAAAATAAATAATTGGTTACGATAAAAATCCAAATCATAATCATCAGGTAGCTCAAAAGAATCTTTAAAGAAGAATGATTTGCCACCCGATTTATGAGTTGATAAAGGAAATTTAACTTGCTTACCAACACGATTACCAATATATGAATCTGTTTGAGGAAATAAATCAATCCCATACTTGTCATTTAAATCAACTTTATTACGCAAAGTATTTATTATCCAATAACCAATCTCTTTATCAACTGGAGAACCAAAAATTATCCAAACATGTATTCCTCGACGTCCAGAAAATTCTGTAAGATATGTTATTTGTAATTCATCAAGATAGCTTAATAAATCAGTCTTGATAATAGTATATAAATCAGAAATATCTTCTTCATCAGCTGATTTGTCTTTACAATCAAAATCTAAACAAATCCATTTTATCTTTCCATTACCATATGACTGTTGATAACAACCCGCAGATCCATTATTCAACAACATATTCTCAATAAGCGAAGAATCATATTGAATATATTTTGTTATATATCTTCCATCATTTTGTTGTATAGCAATAGCATGTGGATTCACAACAAATAAATCAAATTCTATTTTTGATATTTCTTTTATTATTTCTTCCATCCCAATTATTCTCCTATTATAAATCTTATTTTTTGACACATTTTAAAGTTGAATTGATTAACTCTTCATCATTAGAATAAACTTGCGCATTACATGATTCTAAAACAATTCTATTGTAATAATTGACAAATTTTTTATCATCCACATACCTAATCATTCTGTCCCCGGATTTTAAAAATGTTTGTTCACCATAGAGACAAATCAATATTCTAGGTGTAATCGCATAGTATACTTCAGTATGATCCTTTATTAAACCAACATTAAATAACTTGGTTTTGTCTGTTTTTGAATTTCGAACAATAACAGGTTCATCACTAGTCAACAAACAATCTTCAGGAAAAACATAAATAATCAATGCTTTTTCAAATAAGACTTCAGCTAGTCGATCAATTCTATCTTGATTAAACAATTGTTCTAATAAAACATTTTTTACAAATTTTTTCTGACACACTTCTTCTATAATATGATCCAACATTGATAATTGAACATTTTCAAACTCTTGAATTATCTCCTTTTCCATATCCTTTGCGATGACTGGAGTAAGTTTAAAACCATATTCAAATGTATGTTTACCTCTTAACAGTTGAAAAATAATAATATGTGAAAAATCTTTTTTAAGTGCATCGGACATTAAATAATCATTATTTAATACATTATAACTCGTACATATTTTAATAAGCTTTCTCATACAACTTTCAATTATCGGCTCAATTTTTTTACCAAAATACTTTTCCAAATAATATTTATCACTAAGATTTTCATCGGTATAAAAGTTATTTTCTAAAGCAACAGTTTCAATCTTTGTTTTAAATAACTTTTGTTTAGATTTATCATAAGCATATATTTCATACTTTTTATTATTTTTTATAGCAAATCTTTTTAAATACAATTTTGGAACATAGTGTTGTCTAATTGGTTCATCATGCTTCATATAACCACCCACATATATTTTCAAATATTTTCTTTCATTTTACCATATTTGAAATAACCTAAACAAAAATACTTGAACTTTATTTGACTGTATTTCAAAAAATCTATACAAACTTATTTAAACAGTAAATGATTCAATGCTGGTTTAATTAATAGTGGCTCTAAACAATGGATTGCTTGGCTCTCTCCAAATGGATTGTGTGAGCCACTGTCATGGAATACTTATTACGGAAGACACTTACACCGGTTAACCGCTACAGATACACAGATAGTCCGCTACACACTCACCATTTTCCCGTCATACACCATAAAAAGTGATACCAAAAAGCATCACTTTAGTTCAATTTAATGATAATCCGATTCTTCGTAAGTATCCTCTTGATAGTATTGATCATCTGGATTGTAGTATTCTGAATCGTCATAACCTTGATTGTAATCATATTCGTAATCACTATCTTCTTCATATTCACTTGAAGTATTACCGGATGAATTAAGAATTCCCATGTTCTCTAATTCTTCTGTATTACCGACCGCATTATCTTCACTAGCAGTTTGTGAATAGCCAGAAGGATCTTTTACTGTTGTAGAACTCTTTCCTTTTAATACCGCCTGAATCTTCTTTTTAGCCACTTCATTCATTACATCGTTTTGTGCAACTACTGAAGCATAAGATTGAGATTGATAGCAAAATTGATAATCCGGTTCTGCAACAATTGCATAAGATTCAATTTTCCAGTTTAGCATATTATCCAATTCATATTTTACAAACTTACTGATTTCATCGCCAGATAAGTTTGTATCAAATGCCACTGCAATCGCATCCATAAACTTACCATAGTTTGTGATTATCTTTGGAGAAATAATACGTTTAAAGATAGCTTTAAATACTTTTTGTTGGTTACGAACACGTTGGTTATCACCATCTGCATAAGCATGTCTTTCACGGGCAAAGGCAAGTGCAGTTTCACCATCCACATGATGTTTACCAACACTTAATCCAGGTTGACTATTTGTATAGAAAACATCGACTTCTTCACCCTTTTTAACATCCAAATCAATTCCATCTAAGGCATCTACTAAGTTAACAACACTTGAGAAATTAATACGCACATTATAATTAATTTTAATACCTAAAGCCTTTTCGATTGTTTCTTCTGTACTCTTAACACCCATTAAACCAGAGTGTGTTAATTTATCATAACTACCTTCTGGACAAGCCAATTCATCATCATCTGATGGACACACAAGTTCAACATAATAATCACGAGGAATACTCGTCATTAAAATGGTTCCTGTTTTAGGATTTACTGTTAGTAGTAAGTTGGCATCACTTCTCGTATTTGAATCTTGTAAAGTACCATATGAATCATTACCACTTACAAGAATTGTAAAACCATCTTTTGAAATATCACTAACAGGATCACTTGGGTTGTCATTCTTCTCTACTTTTGTATAATGAACATTCTGATGAACTGTACGAGAATCCGTTTGGAAGTTAAAATAAGCTTCACTTTCATGAAGAATATCACGATACTTTTCATTTAAACAAATCGCATCAACTTTACCAGCATAAAAAGCTTCCATCATATCATCTAATGTAGAATAATCTTTTGTCTTATATTTAATATTGTCAGAATCCAAATCCTTCAACATACGTTTTGTAGCTTCTTCATCCATTTTCACAATTGTACCAATAGTCTTACCCTTCAACTCTGCTTCTTTGTTGATTGAAGAAGCCTTTAATACAACAATTGAAGTCGTAGTTGCCTTACTATCCGCAAGACTAGTAACTACATCAAACGTACTATCCGCTTTATAAACAAAATAATTTCCATAAGCTAAACCTATACACATGCATAAAGCAACTAAGCCCATCAACAATCTTGAAATAAAACCCTTTGCTTTAAAATGTAGTATTAATAATATAATTAAAGCTAAAAGAATCAAAACAACTGAAACCAATATGATTAATTTTGTTGGTAATAAATTTAATTTTATGATTTGAAAAATTAATAAAGCCAAACTAATAATCATGAATATAGTCATGAACTTGCTGATTGGTCGTTTACTTTTCTTCTTTTTTCTTTTACCATTACTATTCACATTCTGTGAAAGTTTAACATCCTTTTTAGGCATAATAATAATCTCCTATAAACTCTTATATAGCTCACAATTTCATATTATATAATAAATCCCTTACAATTGGCAAATCTGCACA
>UMFT01006273.1_pt1 | contig 35795 bp, 21 predicted proteins | sample 1965081 | NCBI WGS metagenome assembly UMFT01 (sample SAMEA4836053, study PRJEB28245) | human gut metagenome | biome: gut microbiome; material: fecal sample | place: Denmark | collected 2008
TTCAACAGTAGGGATGTGAATACTTGTCTTGGCATTTAAGTTCATTGCACCTGCAATGGCAAGTGCTACAATAAGTAATAAATTTTTCATAATTAATTGTTTTTAAGTAAATAATAAAATTAAGGTTTTTGGTAAATGTCGGGGCATATTCTTCATGCCCCGACATTTTATGTTATTATATATTTAGAGGTTAATATCCTTTACTTGGGGTAGTTCCATAACCATTGTCTCCGTATTCGTCTTTGTTCTCAATCTGGTTGAGGAAGTCGGCAGAGATAGGACGGTTATAATGTATGTCCTCGTTGAAGTAGCGTGCTGCGCGAGAGTTGTAGAGTTTCAGACGTTCACCCAATTTGTGGTGGCGCTTGAGAAGAGCCCAGCGGCAGAATTCTCCTGCCATTTCGCGTGCATACTCATCAAGAATGGTTTCTTCAGTAACTTCTGTCAGTTCAGGAGCAACAGTTCCCGGACGTGCTGCACGGTCGCGGAGCGGCTTCAGGTATTTTATAGCTTCCTCCGGAATGCCGAGCTGCTGGCATGCCTCTGCTGCGATGAGGTATACCTCTGCAGTACGCATAACCATCATGTCTCCGTTACGGCGCTGCATGTGGTTGCCAACAACACCGTTGTAGCACCAGTCATATTTTATGAGTGACGGATATAGCTGGTAAGAATTTGTGCCGTCAAACTGAGAAGTCTTGTACTGGTCACCGTCGAACAAGTCATCGATGTTAACTGTGAAGTAGATGCTCTTTGCTTTTTCTTCGGCGCTCTTGTAGTCTTTTGAGAGTACGATGGCAAAGCGGTCGTCGTCTTCTGCAACGGGATAGTCAACCACGTAAACGTTTTTCACATCCTTTATAAGGTTCTTTGTGTCGCCGCTGTGGTCGCCCTTGGCCCATACACCGGTGGGGTAGTACTGGTTGCCGCCATAAGCAGATGTAGATGTCGCCATGTCAACATAAGGATAGATATACTGACCTAAGTATTGTTCACCGATGCCATATTTTGTAATGAGATTAGGTGTTATCTTTACGCGGCATGCGCTGTAAGGTCCTACCCATCCGGCATCAACCATCGAGAAGAGACCGAATGCTGTCATGAATGTATTTTCATATCGTTTGTCCCATGACGGGTCGAACACGCTTAGAGTATACTTGGTCGGAGCAATTGTATTATTGTTTGTACGGCCAAGGTAATAGTTGGTGTTGTCTGCGCGTGTGTAGATGTCGCTACACTTGTAGGGGTTACAGATTGTGTATGTGAACAAGTTGTTGTTGCAGTTCACATAATTATACGACTCGTCGTTGGCATCACGTCCTGAAACGATGAACAGAGCCTCCGGATTGTTGCGGTTGTTGGCCTGTGCCCACAGGTCAGATACGTCTGTATATAGATAAACATTGTATGCTGAGGCGTTGTTGATGATGTCGTCAGCCACGTCTTTTGCTCTCTGCCAGTAGCTTACTCCATTTTCAGAGAGACCTTCGCCTGCACCTTGTGCATAGGCACGTGCGAGTAGTCCGAGAGCTGTCTTTTTGCATACGCGTGCATAGTTGCCGCCGTAAGGCTGAACGTCGAGCTCGTCAGAAGCCTCAGTGAGGTCTTTGATAATAGCTGTATAGAACTCTTCAACAGTGTTGCGCACAGGTCTTACGTTGGTTTCGCCCTTGCTTATGTCTTCCTGGCTAAGTGTAACCGGACCGTAGTAGGTTACGAGCAGCAGGTTGTAGAATGCTCTCAGGGTCTTTGCCTCGGCAGTGAGAATCCTCTTGTCGTAGTCGGTTATGCCCTTTACGTTGTCTGCGTTGTTTATTACTGCATTGCATGATGCTATGCAAGAGTAAGCCTGCTTGAACACCTTGTTAGAACCGTTGGTGTTAGTTGTCAGTCCATCATAATAGATGAGCTGTTTTGCGTAGTCGGGATTTCCACCCGGAGTCAGCCACATGTCGGTACCTCCTTCTGCTACAGACATAAAGTCATATACGCTGTAGAGCTGTTCAGCCAGAGGCGAGTAGCAGTAAGTCTCAAGTCCTGACCATGCGTCGAACGATTCTATTGTTGCGTCGCCGCCGGTTGGGTTGTATTCGTCGAGCTCACAGGATGAGAAGCTCAGCGTTCCGGCTATAATTGCCGTATATAATAATTTTGTTTTCATAAGTTTTACTTTCATTTTTAGTTATAACAACATTTAATAGTGTATGAGTGCTTAATGCTTTTAGAAAGTAAGGTTCACACCGAACACAAACTGTTTTGTCAGCGGATAGTCTATGCCACCATCCATTTCAGGATCGTAGTTCTTCAGCAGGTCGCTCTTCTGTATAACGAGCGGGTTGGTAATAGTGGCGTAAACGCGGAAGTTCTCTATGCCGACAGACTTAGCCCACTTCTGTGGCAGTGTGTAGCCGAGTGTGATGTTCTTGATCTTGAAGAAAGAACCGTCAACATATGAGAGTGCATAATATCCTGTGTAGGTAGTGATGTCACGTGAAGAGTTGAGTGCAGGGAAGTAGTGATCCTGATCACCTGTCTCCTGTGTCCAATAGTCAAAGTAAGTCGGGAAGTTCTTTGCACCTGTCGGATCGTAGTTGCCGAGCATGTCGTACTTGATGGTCTGCCCCCAGCGCCAGTAGAGATAGATGCTCAAGTCGAAGTTCTTGTATGTGAATGTATTCTTGAATCCCATTGTCCAGTCCGGATTCTTATGTCCGAGCACCTGATAGTCGTTGCTGCTGATGACATACGGATTTTCGGCTGTATATGTTTCGAGCACGCGCTCTATTTCGCCTGTTTCAGAGTTCTCGCGCTCAACCCACTTAGAATAAGAACCTTCGCCGTTGTGAATCATTCCAGGCACGTCGATCTTGAGGTCGCCGGGCTTAGCTCCGAATACGGCAGCATCGGCAGCCTCAGAAGTCTTCCATACACCGTTGAGTTTATAGTGATACCAAGAGTTTACGGCTTCGCCCTTCATCAGTACCAGACCGTTGTCGCCGTTGGTTACATATTCAGCATCGGGAGTTGCCAGTCTTGTAATCTTTTCCTTGTTCCATGTGAATGTGAGGTTTGAGGTCCATGTGAAGTCCTTGGTGACGATGTTGCGTGTGTTAAGCGCAAGTTCAAGACCTGATGTCTCTGTTTCACAGATGTTCATGTTTGTCATGTAATATTCAGAAGAGTTGTATCCGCCGTTGGTAATAGGCAGTGCTTTCTGCCAGATAACATCTTCTGTCTTTGTGAAATAGTAGTCGAGCGCCATGTCGATGCGTCCGTTCAGGAAGCTTGCATCAAGACCGATGTTGGTGTTCTTTGATTTCTCCCATCCCAGGTTAAGGTTGGCTACGTTCTGGCTGAAATGATATGCCGGCAGCTTTGTTCCGCCGAGTCCGTAGTATCCCTGCTCAAGCACAGACAGACTTGAATATTCGTCGATTGCAGCAGTACCTGTGACACCATAACCGGCTCTGATCTTCAAGTTGTCGAGCCAGCTGCGTGTGCTCTCCATGAATTTCTCTTCAGAGATTCGCCATCCGAGAGAGAATGCGGGGAATACATCCCACTGGTTGCCTTCAGCCAGACGTGAAGAACCGTCGTATCTTACTGATGCTGATGCGAGATATTTGCCTTTGTAAGAATAGTTGATACGGCCAACAAGACCCATGCCCTTTGACATGGTGTAGGTAGAGTTTACTTTCTGGTTCTGTCCGGCTCCGAGGTTATGCCACAAGTATGTGTTTGTGGTGAAGTTGTCGGCATAAGAGTAAGTGTACTCCTGGCGGTTGTGGTTCCAAGAGGTTACTCCGGTCAGAGTGAAGTCGTGGTCCTTGTTGATCTGGAAGTTATAAGTAAGGATATTCTCCCACTTGTAGTTGTATCCGTTTGTCTGTTCAACCGAAGCATAAACACCAGAGTTAGTTCCTGTTGCTCCTGCACCGTTGTTGAAGTAGTAGCTGTAAGAGCCGATACCGTCGAACTTGTTGGTCTTGTTGAACGTGAGCGAAGCGTTGAGGCGGCTCTCGAATGTAAGACCCTTCAGCGGATTGATGCGGATGTACGGGTTGATATATATACGTGAAACCTGATTGTTGTTGCGGTAGTTGCTCTTGTTGTTTACCAGGAGGCTTATGGCGCCGCTGCCCGGTATTGTCTCAACGTTGGCGTTACCGTTTTCATCGTACAATGAACCTATCGGGTTGGCCTGCAGCGCTCTGTCGAGCTTTGCATATGCAGAGTTTTTGTATACGTAGCTGCCCTGCATGTTGACACCGATAGAGAGCCACTTTTTCAGCTCATGGTCAACGCGTATGTTTGTAGAGTAAACCTTGTAGTCGTCGTTATCATACTGTCCCTGCTCGTCTGTGAAGTTGAGCGACATGTAAGCTTTTGTCTTTTCTGTTCCACCGCTTACAGATACAGAGTAGTTCTGTATTACTCCTGTCTTGAGCAGAGCGTCGGCCCAGTCGATATATTGTCCTTTCTGATAAGCCTCCCATGCGTTAGTGTTGCCCAGTACGCTGGCGTCGTCGATATATCCGCCTGATTCTATCTGAGCCTGCTTGCGCATGTTGAAGTAGCCTGGTCCGTCGTAAACTTCGGGCACTTCAGACCATCCGTTTATACCTACGTATGCGTTGAAGTTAACTTTTGCCTTACCTTCCTTTCCGCTCTTTGTGGTGACGATGATTACACCGTTGGCACCTGCAGAACCATATACAGCAGTAGATGAAGCATCCTTGAGAACCTCGATGCTTTCAATGTCGTTGGCATTGATTGTGCTGAGGTTTCCGGGCATACCGTCGATGATGACTGTCGGGTCGCCGCTGGCAGTGAACGAGCGTGTACCGCGCAGCTGCATGCTTATAGATGCACCGGCCTGTCCGCTCGACTTTGTGATGTCGAGTCCGGCAACCTTACCCTGCAGTGCCTCAATCGGGTTAGATGCAGGTGTCATTGTTATGTCTTCGGCTTTGACAGAAGTTACCGCACCTGTAAGGTCGCGTCTTTTCATCGTACCGTAACCTATCACAACAACGTCGTCGAGTTCGGTTGCAGAATCTGGCTTCATCTGTATGTTCAGTTGAGTGTTGCTGGCACTGACAGTCTGTGTTGCATAGCCAATGTATGACACTTCAAGCTGGTCGCCGGCACCGGCGGCAATAGAGAACTTACCGTCCATGTCCGTTACGGCTGCAGTCTTGCTGCCTTTCACTCTGACAGTAACTCCGATCATCGGCTCTCCGGTCTCATCAGTGATAATACCTTTTACCGTGCGGCTCTGCTGAACTACCTGTACCGCCATTTCCTTAGCCTCTGCATTCTCTGCATAACCGCAGGCGGGTATGCACAGTAGGGCAGAAAGACTGAAAATGACAGAAGTTTTTGTCAAGGCTTTGCCTGAATAATGCTTCATGTTTTTTTCCATATTTTTAATTCTGTTGTTAAACATTAGTGACAAAGATATAACTAAACGCCGACTTTCGTGACACGCACGATTAACGTGTCAGAATATGTCATCGCTTGTTTCTGGTGTTTTATTTATGTAGTTTTAATAGGTCTCGGACAAAGGACGTCAATCTTAAAATCACGTCATGTATGTAAAGTTTTCAAGAACTTGTCAAGGTAAAATGTTTTCTTACAGCAATCAGCTTTTTAACCATTTATAAAGGCTTATGTTTTTCCTTAATGGCAGGTTGTTTTATTCGTTGCAAATATAGAAGTTTTTTTATTCTTATCTACAAAATATTATAAAAAAGGCTTGTTTGTATCAAAAAAGAAAGTTCTTTACTCAAATTTTAGTGTAGTGTGTTGTGAATTCTTAAAAAATATTGACTTACAATTTTAATATATATATGTGTGTTTTGCTTGTTTTATATGTTAAATGACTTGTTGACGTGATGCCGGCGTTTAGTTACATTTTGTAGCTGATGAGGCCTTATTTCATTTGTAAAATGATTTTTGTGTATAGCATTTTGATATCTTGGCAGGGTGTTAGGCGATAAATGGTTATATTTGCTCTTGATTTTAATCAAGTCTTGCGAAACGCTTTACCTTAATAATTATAAAGAAAAACAAACGATGAGAAAACTTTTACTTTCACTTTTATTTGCTGTTGCGGGCGCTCCCGCATGCGTCATGGCTCAGCACGGGCTAGTGGGCTTTGCCAACTATGCCGACCTCGGGCTGCGCGGAACCACCGGAGGGGCCGGCGGAAAGATTGTGCATGTAACTAACCGCGCCGACTTTGAAAAGTATGCAGGTGCAGAGGAACCTTATATAATAATACTGGATGCCGACCTGAAGGGCTTTTACGACTACAGCACCGACCCTAAGCAAAAGCACGACGTGGTGTCGGTGGCAAGCAACAAGACCATCATTGGAGGAGGCAGCGGCGCAAGGCTCGACAGTCTGGGACTTGACATCAAGGACCGGCAGAACATCATTATACGCAACCTGAAGATATCGAAGGCCGACCCTGATGCCATCGCCTTCAGAAACAGCCACCACGTGTGGATTGACCACTGCGACCTTTCGAGCCAGAAGGAGGAGAACGACGCCAACGACGGCTTGCTCGACTTCACCTACGGCTCGAGCTATCTGACGGTGTCGTGGTGTAAGTTTCACGACCACGACAAGTCGTCTATATGCAGCTCGGGCACGCGTAACATTGCCGACTACGGCCGACAGCGCGTAACGTATCATCACAACGCATTCATCAACTGCACGCAGCGCAACCCGCGCATAGGCTACGGCCTGGGCCACATCTTCAACGACTATAACGAGCGCAACACGTCTTATGCCATAGGCATGTTTGCGCGTGCCGTGGTGAATGTGGAGAACTGCTACTTCAAGGATGTGAAGACGCCGTTCAGCCAGATGTACGCCACGAGCGAAGACGACGCCTACTGGGGATTCCTGAAGAGCGAGGGCAACGTATTTGAGGGCAGCAGGGGCGAGGGCAACAGCAGCGGATTCGACGTGAGCCGCTACTATCAGTATGACTTCGCGATGGACGATGCGCAGAGCGTTCCGGGCCTGGTGGCTCAGATGGGCTGCGTGGACGGCATAGAGAGCGACATCATTCCCTTTCCGGGCGACGGCGCAATAGGCGTTGTCAGAGGCACGCAGATAGCCTGCGGCGACATAGAGGGCGCCACGGGTTATATATATAAGGTGGGCACTTCGCCCGATGCGCTCCAGCAGTGCGACCCTGCGGCGCTCGAGCTGCAGCCCGCCACGACATACTATTGGCAGGTTACGGTAGACGGCGGAGAATATTCGGGCAAGACCTCGGGTGTGTTCCGCTTCACCACAGCACCGGCCGAGGCCACATATCCCACGCCCTTTGACGGCGAGCAGAACGCTTCGCTGCGCGAGGTTGACGGCTCCACGTCGCCCTGCGTGCCGCTGAGCCTGCGCTGGCGCGAAGGCTTCGCCGCTGAGGGCTACACCGTGTATATGGGCACCGACAGCAGTCTTGACGACGCCGAGGGCAATTATGTCGAGACGGAGGAATGGCAGCCCGGCAGTCTGCGCCTCTTTAATACATTACTGACTAACAATGCGTTAGAAAGTTTTGGTATGTGATTTGTATGCGTTTAAGGGCGTATGCGTGAGGTTCTTGTTTCTAATGTATCTTAATTCTCTATTGCAGCTTGCGCTACTGTAATATAAAACTTATTATCAATATCTTATATACGTTTTGTATGTAATTTGTCTGTGCTATCAATCAAGCAATACAATTCATTCTGCAAAAGAGAAACATTGAATCGCCATAAAAATCCCGTGATGCTGCGTGGTAATTTGACGATTGGTGATTTTATCTTTTGATATTACCTCCTTTCTTTTAATAGTTCTATGATGGCGTCCTTATCCTTCAGATTGGAGTCCAGACGGATAATTTGCGCATTCAGGCTGTCTATCTGCTCCTTCAATAGCTTGATAGTGCCGTTCAAGTTTTCCACCTTGGCCTGTTCAGCGGTAAGCTGGGCTGCAAGACCACTATCGCCAATGTTGTTATTGGCATCTCCCCCGTCCAATGCCACTGCCGCGAGGTATGCGGATATCTGTGGGTTGACCGGGCAGAACAAGGCGAAAAAATTAAAGTCCAACGCCTTGCAAGCCTTGACAAGCCGCTTGGTCTCCATCGTCTCCCTTTCCAGAAGGCGGTTGATATGTTGTTGGGGAATGCCAAGCCTGCGTCCAAGCTCGGACTTTGAAAGGCCGAGTTCGTTGCGGCGTTGGTCAATAGCCTGCCCCACATGTACGTCTTTAATGTCTATATTCATGGGTCAAACCTTAAATTGCAATATTAAATCAACAATTATCAAACAAATATTTGGCTATATAAACCTTTTTATGTTATTTTGCCGATGATATAAATTGGATTATCGACTACAAAGTTAAACATTAATCATTAAACAAACAAATAATATGGCAGAAAACATGGAAAAAATCCGTCCCGCGCTTGTCGCACTCGAAGTTGGCGATGAAATCACCTTCCACATCTCCAGGCTGAAAAGCGTCCGAACCCAAGCCTCAGAGCTTGGCGCCATCTACAACCGTCAGTTCAAGACACGGACGGACAGGGAGAAACAGACCATAACCGTAATGCGTATCTTGTAAACCCTGAATGTATGCAGTTCCTCCAGTTTTTAGACCGCCTAATCCCTTATGACACATTTCTGAACGATCTTGCGGCAAGAATTGTCAAATACCTGAAATCCGACAATGCAGATCCGGAATTTGTCAGCCAGAGGAAGGCTTACGAGATGTTCGGCCGCCGGAATGTCGAAAGATGGAGACGGCAAGGGAAAGTGGTATGCTACAAGAGACCCGGCAAAGTGGAATACAGGACGGCTGACCTCCGCCTCCTGCAACGCACGGTTCAGGACTATTTCGATAATACTTCTTCCGATATAAACAAAAAATAGTTTAGATAAAAATAAATAAGAAAACAATATCAGGATATGCCTATACTGTAATTCATGAGACATACGGAACAGGCATACGATAAAACATTACAGCGGATGAGAGAATTAGTGCCAACATGTGACCCTGAAGGGGTTTATTCGGTCAAGCGTACTTGCGCGGAACTGGGTGTCAGTTACAAGACGCTTAGAAAATATAAGGAAAGCGGCTATATCAAGCCGCTTAATCCCGATAATGCCAGCCGTCCAAAATACTCCGGCCAGTCCATAATTGACTGTTGGAAAATCCTGACCACCTTATGATAAGCGAGTCAACAATCAACAAGGTCAGGGAGCTTGCCATAGGGGATGTATTGGAGCCGTATGTCAGGCTGTCAAGGAAAGGCTCGACCCTGATGGGCATTTGTCCGTTCCATGAGGAGCGGACAGGTTCTTTCTCTGTCAGTCCGGGAAAGAACCTGTTCCACTGTTTCAGCTGTAACCGTGGCGGCGATGCCATCACATTCATCATGGAGAAAGAGAACCTTTCCTTCATGGAAGCCATCGAGTTCCTGGCCAGACGGCACAATATTCCCATTGAGTATGTGGAAGGACAGGACAAGGAGCAAGTCGCAAAGATTCAGCACAAGGAAACGCTTCTTGCCATACTCGGCCATGTACAGGACTTCTTTGTAGGCAGCCTGCTGATGCCTGACAGTGATGAAAGCCGCCTTGCCCGTGAATATGCTTATGGAAGATGGCCGGAAGAGTTCTGTTCGGTTGCTGGTATCGGGTACGCGCCGCGTGACGGAGGTGCGTTCATGGAGTTCTGCCGGACAAAAGGACTGGACGAGGATGTACTTTTCGAGCTGGGTCTGCTCCGGCGCGGAGATGACTGTCGTGTCTATGCCATGTTCAGACACAGGATAATGATTCCCATACGCAACAGATGGGGACGCATCATCGCTTATACCGCCCGTTACATCGGAAACAATCCGAAAGCACCGAAATACATCAATTCACCAAACAGCGCGGTGTATGCCAAGGGGGAATGCCTGTTCGGTATAAACCGGGCGAGCCGGGAACGCAGTGCGGAATACTTTATCATCGTGGAGGGGGCGCCTGACGTGTTGCGTATGCAGTCCGTCGGCTACGACAATACCGTGGCCGCATTGGGTACAGCATGGACGGACAGCCAGTTTGAGCAACTGAAAAAGTACACCACTTCATTATGCTTCATCCCTGATTCCGATGTCAGTGAAGGCAAACCCTTCGGACCGGGATTCGAGGCAGTCATGGCAAACGGGACAGCCGCTGTCAGGAAAGGTTTCCATGTAACCGTAAGGGAACTGCCGTTTGCCGAAATCCCCGTCGGTAAAAACAGCTGGGATGTGAAACCTGGAAAGAACGATGCAGACAATTTCATTCATTGCCGGGAGGATTACACTTCACTGAAAGAAAGGCTGTTTATTGTCTGGCTGGCACAGAAACGCTTTCTTGTTGCGGACTCTTTGATGGAAGAACGGAAATGCGTGTCAGAGATAGCCGACCTGATGCGCTATGTGAAAGACCAGCTGGTGTTTAACCAGTGTATTGACGAACTGGCCAAAATCTACGGAAAAGCCAAATTGTGGCGTGATGCCGTAACGCAAGCCCGTGGAGAGGCGCGGAAAAGGCAGGACAAACTTACGCCAATGGACGAGAGACAGCGTGAAGTGGAACTGCTTCGCCAGCATGGGCTGTTCATCAGGGAGAACTGTTATTACGCCACCGGGGATGACGATGAGGAGCCGTCAAGGATTTCCAACTTCATCATGGAACCGCTGTTTCACATCGAGGACGAGAACAACGGCACACGCATCTTCCGTATGCGCAACACCTATAATATATGCCGTGTCATTGAGCTGAGGGAGTCCGAATTGTGTTCGTTGAACAGCTTCCAACAGAAGGTCGGCTCCGTGGGCAACTATGTGTGGCTGGCCAAGATAGACAAGCTCAACCGTGTCAAGGAGTACCTGTATTCTAAGACAGACACGGCGGAACGTGTGCGCAAATTAGGATGGAACGCTACAGAAGGCTTCTTCGCCTTTGGGAACGGACTTCTTGCTGATGGAAAATTTCAAGCTGTGGATGACCTAGGCATTGTCCGTGGTGTCAGCGGAAAGGCGTACTACATTCCTGCCATGTCCAAAATCTACATTCATAACCCGGAGATTTTCCAGTTTGAGCGTCTGATGGTACACGAGAACCGCAACGGCATAAAGCTATACGATTATGTGAAACAACTGATGGAGGTATTCGGCGAGAACGCTACCGTTGCTTTCTGCTACCTGCTTTCCACTTTGTTCCGTGACATCGTTTTCAAACGGACACGCCATTTCCCCATTCTCAACCTATTCGGCGAGAAGGGAACAGGAAAGACAACGCTTGCCACTTCATTGCAGGCGTTTTTCCTGCACGGCGTTGACCCTCCTAACCTCGGTGTCACTTCCGTACCGGCCATGAACGACCGGGTTTCACAGGCGGTCAATACGCTCGTGGTACTTGACGAGTACAAGAACGATCTCGACATCCGTAAGATTGCTTATTTGAAAGGTCTTTGGGGAGGCGGTGGCCAGACAAAGAAAAACACGGGTGCGGACGGTATGGCGGCACAGACTATAGTCAGTACGGGCGTGGTGCTTTGCGGACAGGACAAGCCCACGCAGGATATGGCACTCTACACCCGTGTCCTGTTTCTCGCTTTTTCCAAGACCTCGTTCAGCCAAAAGGAGAAAAGCCGCTATGAAGATTTGGTAGCCTTGTGCAACTTGGGACTGACACACATGACCATAGAGATACTGAATCACCGGGAGTTGTTCGAGAAGAACTTTTCGGACACCTATTCCATCGTAAAACGGGAACTGGCCACCAAGATGGAAGAGGAGACGATACATGACCGAATTTTCGGCAACTGGGTAATTCCTTTGGCCACGTTCCGCACGTTGGAAACCGTGCTGGATGTGCCTTTCAGCTATACCGACCTGTTCGATACCGCAGTCAAGGGAATGCGCGTCCAGAACGAGCTTGCCCAGGAAAGTTCTGAGGTCGCCGACTTCTGGAACATGTTGCAAGGTTTCCAGACGATGGGCAAGTGCGTGGAGAAGGCGCATTACCGCATCCGTTACCTGAAGAGCTTCCGTCCGTTGGCTGCCAAGGAAGAAATCGAGTTCATGGAAGCACGTCCCATTCTTTACCTGAATATGGCAGCCGTGGCTTCCCTGTTCAACAGCCGTAACCAAAATGCCACGGCCAACCGCTCCAACTGGTCAACCATCATGTCCTACCTCAAATCGCATCCGTCATTCCTTGGACTGAAGCAGGACAGGTTCACCATACTATTGCCAAATGGTCTGCCGGATTACACGATAGAGGTGTCAGGCGGCCAACAGCTTAAGAAAGTCAAGGTCAACCGTCCGAAAGCGTTGTGTTTCGACTACTTACAGTTGAAGGATATGTTTGGGCTTGACCTTGAAACGGAAATGGTTCAAGACGAAATGGATTTAGCAAATGAGGTCTCATAAAATGAAACAGTTCATTATTTCTCATCTTGCTTTATAATCCATGAACCGTCTTTGCGACCGCCTTCCCTTGATATGATGCCTAATTCTTGAAAAGTTGTAATGTCACATTTGTCTTTAGGGACATTTCAGATATGGATAGGCCTTTATTCTCACGGATTAAACCTAATGTAATTATCTGACGTTCAGTTACTTCTTTCGTGACATCTTTCGTGATATGCTTTTGTCCTCTAATATGTAAGACAAGTTTTACTAGTATAAGTTCAGGCTGTTTTACTGCAAAATACCCGGTTGGCCCAATGCTGAATAGTTCAAACTAAGGAAATAAATCAATTTAGTAGATATGAAAATCCAGCTATCTTTACCAAATACGGAAGAAAACTTGTATATTTGCAAAAAATCAGCAAATAACAAGGTTAAATATATGATTCTAGAATTTTGTGTCAGTAATTTCCTGTCCATAAAAGATGAGCTTAAACTATCCTTCGTGGCCACTACGCTAAAGGAATCCCTTTCGGAACCTAATGATGTCATTCCGCTTTCCGACATGGGATTGTCACTCGTGCGCAGTGCGGTGATTTACGGGGCGAACGCTTCAGGAAAAACGAATGTGTTGAAGGTCATCGCTTTTTACAAGCGTTTCATCATGGATTCGTTCAAGAACAGCCAGGCTGGTGAAAGCATAGACGTGGAGAACTTCCGCCTGAACATTTCCACCGCCCATGAGCCGACCACGATGGAGGCCACCTTCGCCGTCGGTGAATACATCTATCGTTACGGCTTTGAGGTAGCCCCCAAAGCTATACATGCCGAATGGCTTTACCGCCGTATGAACAGGAAACGTGCCAAAGAGGTAGAGATATTCTACCGCGAAGGGGAAACAACCACCGTTCATGCTAAAAGCCCGTTGATACAGGATTTGGTCAACAAGAAAATGGTTCGCGGCAACGCGCTTCTTCTCTCCACTGCCGCCCAGTTCAACGAAACGACCGCCGTCAATATCCTGCATTGGCTTGGCGACACACAAGTCCTGTTCTGTAGCGAGGACGAGAAAATGTGGTCGCAAGCCATCAGGCATCTGGACGATGAAAAGATGCGTGAGCGTATAGTTCGTTTCGCCAAATATGCGGATTTGGGCATAGACAACATAGCCAAGATTGACAACCGCATCGTAAGCAGCCATCGTCAGTACGATGATGAAGGAAAAGCGACCCATAATGTAGCCTTTTCGTTTAACGGAAACGAATCCGAGGGAACCATCAAATATTTCTCCTTGGCATATCCTATCATAGATGCGCTGGACAATGGCAAACGTCTGGTGGTGGATGAGCTTGACTCCAAACTCCATCCGTTGCTTGTGCGCAAGATTATCACGCTTTTCAACTCGGCGGAGACAAATCCCAAAGGAGCGCAACTGCTGTTTACCACTCATGACACGTTCCTGCTCAGTGCAGGTCTGTTCCGCAGAGACCAGGTATGGTTCACTCAAAAGGATAGTTTCGGCGCGACAGAAGCCTATTCGCTGGCCGAGTATAAAGTGCGTGGCAGTTCACCTTTCGAGCGGGATTACCTGCAAGGTAAGTTCGGTGCCACGCCCATTATAGGTGATATGGAAACAATATTTACGGCGGAGGGATGACCATGGGAAAGACAAAAAAGAAAGACCATCGTTCCGCTTCATTGACACGCCGCCAAAGCACGAGAGAAGTAAAGCAGTCGTTTCTCATCGTATGTGAAGGTGTCCGCACGGAACCGGATTATTTCAAGGCCTTCAGAATGACCGCCGCCACGGTAAAGGCGGTAGGCCAGGCAATGAACACGACCAGTCTTGTGAGCAAGGCCATTAGTATCCGTGACGCCGACCAAAAGAAGAAGCGGACTTATGACCAGTGCTGGGTAGTGTTCGACAAGGACGATTTTCCTGCAAAGGACTTCAATGAAGCCATTACACTGGCCGAAAAAAACGGTTTCAAGGTGGCCTATAGCAACCAGGCGTTTGAATATTGGTTCCTGCTGCACTTCAATCTCTACAAAGGGGCGTTGCACAGGAACAGTTATGCCGACATGCTGTCAAGGCTTTCAGGAATACCCTATTCCAAGACGGAAGGATTCGGGGCTATTATGTATAACCGATTGCTCCACTTGCAGTCGCAGGCCATTAAGAATGCCTCTGCCGTTCTTGCCGATGTCTCACATGGTAATCCGGCTATGGAAGAATCTTCCACTACCGTACATCTGTTGGTAGAAGAATTGAACAAGTTTATCTGATTATGCTCGTTAAGGTCATCCTATGGATGGCCTTTATTTTATGGCATATTTCAAAATATAATCTGCACACATTTCAGGATTGACGTTGTTGACAAGATACAAGTTGCATCGTATCAGTTACTTGCATTAAAAACGATGCGTTGACAAACGTTGACAAGCGTTGACGCTTTTGAAAATCCTATGAATTTTGTAGCCAATGGTTGACAAAAACACACGTATCTATATTTATTCTTATTTCTATAAAAAAAGATAAAGTATTGAATAATAAGTATTTCTGGTAAGCTGTATAATCAAGTTTGTACATTGGCTTTCTTGTCAACCTTGTCAACGCTGAAATATATATGCCTATCTGTTTTTTAGATTTTTGTCCCGTTGCCATTTCATGTAAAGATGATTACCTTTCTGAACAGACGGATACATATTCCCTGAAAATCCTACAAACTACGTGGTATTCCCATGTTTAACCTGTTTCATTTTGATTTTCGGCATTGTATCTTTAATGCCAAAACAAAGTGGATATGGATATATGCAAACATTTTTCAGAGATAAAGCCGGAACAGTCGTATTCGGTAAGCGATGCGGCGCGTTTCCTCGGCATACACCGGTGTACCATCTATGATTACATTACCCATACGGAAAGGCCGTTGCCGTTCTTCCGGATGCAGGACAACCAGAGAATACAGTTCCGTGGCGATGACCTGATTGCCTACAAGACTGCCGGCCTCCCGAAAAAAGGGCGTAAACGGAAATAGGATGAAAATTTCATAGCCTGTCACACCAATGGAGATATGGCAGACTATGTTTGTATTTGTGTTCAACTTGTCAAGTCCCTGACCGCTTCAAGCAGCTTACAGACCATACCCTCCGCCGCTTCTATGTCGGCCAGCACGTCTTTCATATGGTACGGTGCGCCGTTTTTGCCGTGTCCGTTGTTGTCCAGCCACAGATAGGCTTCCGAATCAGCGTCAAAACCCTCGTAATACTCTTCCATATCGCTTACCAGACTTTCAAGGCTGCGTCCTTGCATCGTGGCAGAAAAGAAGAAATCCTGTCCGGCAGGAGTGAATTGGGAAAACTCAAAAATGACGATATTCTTGTCCTGATGCTTCTCTGCATCCACATGCCATCCGTTTGCCTCTGCACATTGGATGACTTCCTTTATAATCTTGTTTCTCGTTCGCATGGTTCTTGATGTTTATGTCAGCCGTGGCACTCGGTTGATTGCACCACGGCTGACGGGTTATTTTAATGTTCAAATCTGGCCAGGAACTGCTGCAGGCGGAAGTCCTGCAAGTACTTTAACGGCGTAGGAGTAAAATTCTCCTGTAGCCTTACTTGTAGCTTACCCAAGCCTTGTGCCGTAAGGTCAAGCTCCACTTTCGACAATTCGTTAAGATAGATATAGCCGTATTCGTCCTCCGCAAGTCCTACCACGATGCCAAAGAGGATAGTGTCGTTCCCTTCTTTCTCCCCTTCGAGGATGAACCAGCGTACCGCTCCAAGAGCGAAGATAGCACGGCAAACCGCTTCTTTTCCCTTGCCGTCCTGGGAATAAAGGGGATAGCCGTCTAAGGCTTCCGTCAACCGGGGTGTCATCAGTCTGCACATATCAGTCAAATTCTATTTCGTTGTCATACACCTCTATTTCCGCTCCGCTGCTGAACTGCACGATAAAGCCTTTTGCAGTCCTGCCCACAATCGTTCCGCGATGGTAGCCACGCCACGGTGTGACCAGTTCGCATTGCTGCCCGTATTCGGGAAAATCCGTCTCATACATAATTGAAAAGTTTTAGATGGTTGCTTGATAATAAATTCTCGGCTCAGTGGAAACATTGTAGATGTAGCTGCCACAACGTACCAACATGCAATCCCTGCCGTAATACAGCCGTTTCATACCCCTGATGCTTCCGCTCTTGTGGAAGTTGGGAAAGCGGTCTATGCCCACTCTCCGGCCTTGCTCGATAGTCATTCTTCTTGTTCGCATAATTTCTTGTGTTTTAAGAGTTTTAAAATCTGATACTTTTCCCTTTAGTGAAGCTCCATTGAGCTTCTTGGTCGGGAAGACCGTTTTACGTGCAAATAGCCACTGCGGACACAAGGAAGAATAAGGCAAGCATGAGGCCGGAGAGTGCGGACGGAATACCCTAATTTTGGAGGAACGAGAAAATTTGCGGAAGGCTTCCGTCAAGCCCTCCAGCCGAAAGCTCATGGCGGTACTTGACATTTCTCCCGTCCGCAGTAGTTTTGCACGGTAAAACGTACCCGGCCAAGATGCCCAAAGGTGGCTAAGAAAAACTCCATAAAGCAAGTCCTATTCATAGGATAGTATCCCAGTCCAATCTGTTTTCCAAATACCGTTGCCATTGTGAGAGCCTGCGAAATGGAATGTAGTGGAGTCTTGCAGGCTCTTTCTGTGGCAACGGATTGGGAACCCAAACCGTTGTAAATTCCTATCAGACGAACTTACTTGGTGTCATTGATACGGAGTAAGTAGGATGGCTTTATGCATAAGACAGAAGAAGTCCGCAAAATGTTATTGAATGTAGTTTCGGGAAAAGGAACAAGAAGTAGCGAGTGGCAGATAATTGACGAAATTAGCATTTTCTTGATTGATTCAGATGTTTCTTTCCAATATTAGAATGTTCTTGTAGTAATTTTATTATCTTTGTAGTCATATACATACTGATGCAATATGGAAAATAAAGACTTAAATCGGTTGAAGGTGGTGCTTGCCGAAAAAAAAACGTACCAATAAATGGCTGGCAGAGCAGTTAGGCAAAGACCCGGCAACCATTTCAAAGTGGTGTACCAACAGTGCACAACCCAACTTGGAAACCCTCATCGAGATTGCCAAATGCCTCGGTGTGACAGTAAATGATTTAATACGCCAGGAATGATTTGTATGCAAAAGAAGAATAGTCCATATACTTCCCTGACGGGATGCACGTTTCTCTATTAAGAGTTCAAACGCATCCTTCCCGTCCTAATGAGTGCGGATGCTGAAAAGCTGTTGAAGGAAGAGGTTGAAAACAACCAAATCCTTCAAGTCAATTCCCGCACCTCACGCCAGCGTTTTGCCGTGGAGTTCAAGCGGCGTTATGCAGCCGTACCAGCACAATTCTGGAGAGAATGGCAGCATTGGAGCGAAGCAGGGCAAAGAGCTGGCCTGTTTTATGCCATCCTGAAAGCCTATAAGCTCGTATTTGACTTTCATGTCAATGTGGCCATGAAGAAGTGGAACTCCATTGACCATAAGCTCACGGCTGACGACATACAGATGGAGTTCAACGAAATCTCCGCGCACGATGCTTTTGTGGACGGCTGGTCGGCTGCCACGAAAAAGAAATGTGCCAGCTGCTATCTGACCATCCTGCGGCAGACCGGATTGCTGCAGGAGAAAACGGACGAGCTGACTCCGGTCAAGCCCTGTCCGGAAGAATCGGCTTATTACATCCATACGGGCGAGGAATGGTTTCTGGAAGCCTGTTTCCTTTATCCGTATGAGATTAACGAAATCAAATCCCATTTGCCATGAAGAGAATGACCGTAGACGAGTTGTATGAGTATCTTTGTTCGCCGCTGTTCCTCGATGAGAAAAGCGGCAACATCTTCTACAACTATTACATATACCAGTATCCTGCCAGCCAGGAATACGAGATGCGCCGGCAGATACAGGAGTTCAAGCAGAAGCTGGAACGTCCCACCAACTTTGTCAACGCCCTGGTGCTTGACTTGTTCCGTGTGTTCTGCGAGTATCTTCAAAATGAGAAGTTTGGCGATACGTCGTTGCTGGAAGACACGTTCGAGGGCGACAGACTCCATCCCGACATGGTGACCACGGAGCTGACCTCGGAGGCGAACTCCGACAACTTCATCTGCTTTGTGCACGATAAGATTGAAGCCCACATGGCTCTGAACGACGGCTACAACAAGCCTTACGTGTTCATCCACGGCATCGGCAAGATGTTCCCTTACCTGCGTACCAACGTGTTTCTCACCCGGTACGAGAAATACAATGATACCTCGCGGTATAAGATTATCCTCTTCTATCCGGGACATCAGGAGGGAAATTCCTTCAGTCTGTTCGACATACTGGAGGATTCCCATACCTACCGTGCCATCTTATTAGTCAACAAATAACGCTTCCGATATGAAATTCAAAGAACTATATTCAAAAGGTCTCGACCGCAAAGTGAATCCGGCTGTGTCGGCATCCGACCTCAGTGAAGATACCGTGATGACTGAAATCGTGGAATACGTGTTCACCGAAGAAATCGTCATCAACCTCTATGACATCCTGGTCAATATCCGCCAGAACCAAGGCAGCCACGTAGGCATTTGGATTAACGGCTATTTCGGTACGGGTAAGTCCCACTTTCTGAAATATGTCAGCTACTGCCTCAATGCCCATTACAGCGAAATGGCTTTCATAGGTCTGGAAGAAGCCATCGAGGAAATCATGCGCAATTCCAATGGCATGACCAAGCTCGACGACCACGGCGTTTCCCTTTCTGAAATCCAAGCGTTGAAGAAATGGTATTCCACGCAGGCCGATGTGCAGATGGTGATGTTCAACATCGGCGACGTACACGATGCCAACGCAAACCAGGCCCAGGCATTCACCACCATCTTCTGGAACCAGTTCAACGCGCAGCGTGGCTACAATTCGTTCAACCTCGCTTTGGCGCAGTATCTGGAAAAGGCGTTGGACGATGACGGCAAGTTCGGCGAGTTCAAGGATTATCTGAAATCCAAAGGTTATGATTGGGAACGTAACATCTCACGTTTTGCCGCCGGGCGGTTAGACCTGGCCTTGCAGATGGCCAAGGAGGTAGACCCCACGCTGACTACAGATGTTATTCGTACCAAAATTCTAAACAACGACATCAACGTATCTGTGGAATCGTTTGCGGCGGAGATGAAGGAATATATTGACGCCAAGCACAACCGCAACTTCCGCTTGCTCTTCTTTGTCGATGAGGTGAGCCAGTTCATTGGCGAGCACCGCGACCTCCTGCTACAACTCCAATCGCTGGTCAAGCGGCTGGAAGAAGTCTGCGAGTCGCGGGTATGGATAGCCTGCACCGCCCAACAGACACTGGAAGAGGTGGTGAGCCACGTGGGCGGCAGCACCACCAACCCGGAGGATGAGGTCGGAAAGATTCTCGGACGTTTCGAGGTACGCGCTTCCCTGCAAGGCACTTCGCCGGAATATATCACGCAGAAGCGTATCCTCGACAAGAAAGGCGAAGCGGAAGTGATGCTGGCCGACATGTATGCGAAGGACAAGGCCAAGCTCGACGCGCAGTTTGTCCTGCCCGGCACCTACAAGACCTATCGCGACAAGGACAACTTCGTGGCCTACTATCCGTTCGTACCCTATCAGTTCCAGCTCATCAAGAAGGTGCTCGACTCCTTCGAGACCATGAACTATGTGGACAAGCAGGTGAAGGGCAACGAGCGTTCGCTCATCAACATTACCTATTCCATCGCCCGTGAGACGCAGGACATGGAGGTGGGTGAGTTCATCCCGTTCGATAAGTTCTTTGGCGCGATGGTACAAGGCTCCATGCAGCACCTGGGACAGCGAGCTTTCGAGAACGCACGCCAGGCACTCGATGTCATCGAGGACGAGAAGAAACAGGCGTTCTACCGCCGCGTGGTCTATATCCTCTTTATGATATGTAACTTGAAGGAGGAAGACAAGCAGCAGTTCTCCGCCACCATCGACAATGTGGTCACCCTGCTCATGTAGAAAGTGGATGCCAGCAAGGCGGTCATCAAGCAGGAAGTGTCTGCCGTCCTGGCCTATCTCATCGACAAGGCCGTCATCCGGAAGGTGAAGACCGACACAGGCAGCGAAATCTACGAGTTCTTCACCGAGGAAGAGTCGAAGGTGGCCCAGATTATCAAGAACCAGCAGGTGGACAGCAACACCTACAGCGACGAGTTACGCAATATCTTCTTCGCCCATTTCGGCAATCCGTCCAACAAGGAGCAGTTCGCCACTCGTTCCTTCACGGTGGGCATCAGCATCGATGGACGGAATTACCTCAGTAATAATGCGGACATCCAAGTGGACTTCGTGACAACGGCCAGCACGGACAACCCCGACCAGTATGCCTTCAGCCTGAACAACAGTCCGCAAGGCACCCACTTGGTGTTCTTCCTTTACCCGTTGTTCAAGGAGAACCAGGAACTCCGCGCCAACTTCCTTTACTATTGCCGGGTGCAGCGGTTCGCCCAGGAGCCTGCCATCAGCGAGGAACGCCAGCGCACAAAGGAAATCTTCAAGCAACGTGCCAAAGAGCTTTACGAGAAGGAAATCAAATCCCAGTTCCAGCAGATGCTCGACACCTGTCCCATTATCTCCTGCGCCAACGCCCTCTCGCCTTCCGAGACAGGAATGGCACGGAAGGCTGAGCGTTACAAAACCCTCCTGGCTCGACACATGGAGACGCTTTATCCATTCGCCAAGCTCGCAGACAATCGGGAAGTGCCACGCACCAACCCCGAACTGTCAGCCATGATACTCAGCCCGATAGATCCGGGTCTGCTTGTGACTCCCACTGCGGCGGAAGAGAAGGTGAAGAACTGGCTCGACCGTCAGCCACACGATGTTACTGTGGCCTATGCCTTGCGACAGTTTGCCCGTGTGCCTTACGGTTGGAGCGATTTCGCCACCATCTATTTCCTGAACGAACTGGTGCGCCGCCATCTCCCGGCCGCGACCGCTTCTTCCGCCTGCTCCGCCGTCGTGGTCTCGTGCTGGCGCGTCCGAAGCCCCGCCGCACGACCGACTCCAACCACCGCTACCACAAGTGGAAGAACCTCGTGCGCGGCTTCACGCCCACCGCCGCGAACCAGCTGTGGGTGGCCGACATAACCTACATACCACTCGAATGCGGTGGCACGTGCTACCTGCACTTGGTCACCGATGCCTACTCGCACAAGGTCGTAGGCCACAAGGTCTCGCCGTCGCTTCGCGCCTCGGAGTCGCTCGACGCCCTCAGGCAGGCCATAGCCCATGCCGTGGCGGTGCGCGGCACGGACCGTCTTGACGGCCTCGTCCACCACTCCGACCGCGGGGTGCAGTACTGCTGCGACGCCTACATCGGCGAGCTGGGGCGACACGGCATATCGGTGAGCATGACCGAGGACTACAACCCCACCGACAACGCCGTGGCCGAGCGCGTCAACGGCATAATAAAGCAGGAGGCCGTAAACCGCCGGCGCGCCTTCGCCGACATCGCCACGGCCGGCGAGGCCATCGGAAGGTACATCGACTTTTACAACACGCGCAGGCCCCACATGAGCATCGGCAACAACACCCCGGAGACGGCGCACGCCGGGAGCGGCGAACAAAAACGGCTGTGGAAAAGGAAAAAAACGGTGGGGCATGGAGAAAGTGACAATGGAAGATAGTATCTTTGCTGCGATTTTGTCAGGCGGCCCCACGAGGCCGCCTGACAAAGACCGGGAATGTAAAGTAAAGCGGCACATTTCCCGATGCGATGTCAACCATTCCAGTACCTCTATCCAGAGTGTGTAAAATAATGTAGTTTATTTAAACAAAAATTGTCAACCTATTTCAGGAAAAGACAAACTGAACTGCGGATGAACCCCAAAGACCGTCTTTTACTTTCCAAAAGGCCGTCTTTTGCGCGGTAAAAGGCCATCTTTTATGGCTCAAAAGGCCACCTTTTGCAAACGTGCTGGTTTTCAGTATGTTTGCAATGTTGTGTCAACGGTGTTGCATGTTTTTGCTTGGTGATTTATAGATGAAAATCGCTTAGACGTAGATTTCTTGTGAAGAAAAGTGAATTTATTTGTAATAAAAATCCATTTTTTAATCATTATTTATATTTTAATTTTGTATATTTGTCGCCGAATTAATGAATAATTAACGTTATAAGTGTTGATTTTACGACAATTATTAAGGTTGATTACTAATATTAACTAAATACATTATGAATATGAAAAAACTTTTACTCTTGTTTTTGACGGTGGTCTTCGCCGTCACGGCAATGGCGCAGACGTCCGAAGAAACTGCGCTGGAATTGCAGGTGGGGGAGAATTCCTGGACTCTTGACGCCCCCGGCGGGTATGCCTATTGGTATTATACGCCAGATGGAAACACACTTCTTACGCTTACTCCGTCGGCTGGGTATGTTTCCGTTTACACGTATGACGGCGAAGGTGACGCCGCTACCCAGGTTTCCCTGAGAGGCGTTTACAGGTCGTCCTCGATAAGCACCTACAGTCTGGAAAGCGGCCGGACGTATTACGTACTGGCCGGTGGCAGTGATACGGGTACGCTCACAGCCGAGATGGCTACCGGTGAGAACATTGGCAAGGGCTTGTCGGCTGACGACCCGATGCCCATCGTCGTTGGCGAGGAGGCTTACATAGGGTCGTCCATTGTGGCCGGCAGCAACCTGACATCGTATGCTAAATACACCGCTACTGAAGACGGAGTCCTGCAGCTTACATTGACAACATACGTGCAGGTTTCGGTCAACGGCGGTGCGCCGACATACGCTGAGTCGGTAAGCAGCAGTGAGTATGTTTACAAATTCCCGGTTGAGAACGGCCAGACCTACGACCTTACGTTTACCCACTACGGTCCGTTCATCCTCACGGCGGAGGTGACCCACCCCGTTGAAGGCACTTTGGACATGCCTTTCACGCTTGTAGAGGGTGACAACGAGCTGCCTGCCAAGGATGGCGAATATTGGTACACGTTTACAAATACCAGCACCGGCTATGGCGTTATTAACGGTGGCGAAGGACTTAGGGCACAGGTAAAGGTCTACAACAACAAGGCCAACATTGATTACGAACAGACTTATGCAGAGTCGCTACCAGGTAGCTTTGACGTACGTTTCGAACTGCCTTATCCTGGCACTACATATTATATAAGTGTAAATCGTGGAATGAGTGTTGACCAGCCAAGTACATTGACCTTTGCGATTGAAGACTACAAGCAGGGCGAGAAGGAAGACAACCCGATTGTACTGGAGAGCCTGCCCGCAACAGAAACCACGTCAAATGCAGGAGGAACGTATTATTACGCCGTGGATGTGCCTGCCGGAGAGCATAAGTTCCTCAACGTAGAGGCACTGTCTGAAATAACGAACACAGCAACCTCGGTTGCCGTATATGCGCAGGGTAACAGCTATAACGCTACAAGCGGCAACGCTTCCGTCCGCGCGGAGGTGAACGGCGGCACGTCGGGTCAGCGTTATATAATAAGGTGGACGTCTTCAGAGCAGTCGACGATAGAGTTTACCGCCTCGTTTGAAGACATCAAGAAGGGCGACCTGATAAGCGATCCGCTCGACGCAAGGGTCGGTACAAACACTATTGATGCCGACGGCACGAGGTACTACAAGTACACACCCACCAAGAACTGCAAGCTTGTGTTTGTCGGAACGATTGAGATGAAAGTGTCGTTCCTCATATACAACTATGGCTATCCCAATCCAGTTACGGCTTCGCAGAGCGGTTCTGAATACTCGATTTCGGCAACTGCCGGTACGGAATATTACATACAGATAGACAATGCCAAGGCAGGCGACGAGTTCACTTTGGCGGAGGCCGAGTTTGAACAGGGCGAAACGCGCGACAACCCGATAATCGTCGAGGACGGAAAGTTCACCTTCGGCTCGGAGACTTACGGCGACTATTGGCTGCAATACACTGCCGATAGGGCAGGAAAGCTTGTCATCAAGTGCGACGTTCCTTATAATAACACGGAAAAGATGCAGTACGGCAAGTCTACGGACAACTACTTGTCAAACATGGTTATGAGCAGCTATGACGGCAGTTCGTCAACAACCGTTTACGGTGCGGAGGTAAATGCAGCTACAGGTGATGTGTTCCTTGTCAACCTGAAGATGGCGGCTCCCCACGAGGGATGCGAGGTTACATTCGAAATAAGGGACTTTGAAGCAGGCGAGGCGGCTTCTACAGCTATCGAACTGACTGAAGACGTGGCCGTAGTCGTTCCTTCCGTATCGCGTACAGCGCCTGTATGGTACAAGGTTTCTTTGCCGGAAGCATGCAAGGTTACCATTATAGCCGACAATTATGTCAGCGGATATTGGTATCAGGGCTTGGTGTCTACTACAGGTTCGGGCGAATACATGACATTCAACTACAGCTATGACGAAGAAACTTACGTAACAACCTACACCTTTACCAAGGAAGTTGCGGCTGCAGGTGATTATTATATAATGATAGACCAGTGCTATGGCAACACCAACATGACACTCTCTGTCGACACGTCTTCAGGCATAGGCAGCGTTGACGCAGGCACAGCAATCAGTCTGGACGGCAACACTCTCAACATCAATGTCGACAATGCCGATGTCAGGGTGTACACCCTTTCCGGCGCGGCGGTTGTCAGCGAGAAGGTGTCGGGCAACGCTTCGTTCAGCTTGGACAAAGGAATTTATATTGTAAAGATAAACAATACGGTGAAGAAAGTCATCGTAAGATAACATTAAAATTACATTCTCATAAACATTCACTACATGAAAATTTTTAAGCAACTTTTGGTGGGCTTGGGCCTGCTGTTGTGCGTGCCGCAAGACGCCGAAGCCGTAAAGGCTTATCCGCGTCCTGTCACCATAACGCAGCCCGACGGCACGAAAATCACCGTGAGGATACATGGTGACGAGAGTTTCCATTACACCACGACAATCGACGGTTTCATGCTCGAGAGAGATAAAACCGGCTTTTTCCGTTATGTTAATTACGACTTCAACACAGGCGTAAAGACCCTTTCGGCGCAGCGTGCGCGCAACGTAGGCGAACGTACCGCAGAGGAAAAGACGTTTGTCGCCAACCTCAAGGCGGCACAGCTAATCACCGCCGACATGAAAACACGCCGCACACCGATGCTCAAAAAGCACAGCAGGGTGGTGCGCCCGTGGCTCAAAAAACAGCCTCTGATGAAGACGAACTCCGCCACAGCCGATGTGGCTAGAACCGTTAGCGGCGACTGCGAGTATCTTGTAATACTCGTGAATTTTGCCGACAGCACGTTCAAGTACAAGAATGAAGACTTTGGGACATGGCTCAACGAGCCGGACTACAGCACAAACGGCGGTACCGGCAGCGTTAAAGACTACTGGAGGGACAATTCAATGGGGCAGTTTGTGCCCAACTTCACGGTGGTAGGGCCTTACACTTTGTCCAAGCCTCTGGTTGCATACGCAGGCAATGCGGAAGACACCGGCGAGGACATCGACCCCCGTTCTATGATAAAGGAGGCCTGCCAGCTGGCCAAGGGGGCCAATCCCGGCCTTGATTTCAGCAAGTTTGACAACGACGGCGACGGCGTTGTTGACAACTGTTATGTAATATACGCGGGCTACAGCGAGGCCAGCACGGCCAACCCTAATGACATGTGGCCACACAGCTGGACGATGGGTGACGATGTGTTCGAGATTGACGGAGTGAAGATAGACGAATACTCATGCTCCGCCGAGCTTGTGGGCATGCCCGGAGCGCCGGCTGTGCCGACGATGGACGGCATCGGAACGTTCACCCACGAGTTCGGACACATTCTCGGTCTGAAGGACATGTATGACACCGACGATTATACAAACGGCTACGGAGTTGACCCGGGCGCGTACAGCCTGTACGCTTCTGGCAGTTACAACAACGACAGCCGCACGCCTCCCTGCCTGATGGCTTTCGAGCGTTTGCAGATGGGATGGGCAAAGGAAGGCACCGACATAGTTGAGCTGAAAAACGCCGAGGACGTGACGCTCGACAATGTCGCGACAAACAAGGCGAGATACATCAACGCACAGCCCGACCGCGAACCCGGCACGGGTTACGAGTGGTTTGTGCTTGAAAACAGGCAGAAGACCGGCTGGGACTCGTACATACCGGCTCACGGACTGCTTATATACCACTATGACTATACACAGGAAATGGTGGACGAGTACTGGAGCGTGAACGGTCCCAACAACAACGCAAACCACCGCTGCATGTACATCAAGGCGGCCGACGGCGTTGACGACGAGAACTCGCGTGCCGGAGACACATATCCAGGAACAAGTGCGAACACCGAGTTTACCGACACTTCTACACCAAACTCTTTGAACTGGAGCAACGAGCCGGTAAACGTGCCCGTGACGAACATCATCGAGCAGGACGGCATCATACGTTTCCAGGTAGGCGGAGGCACATCGACATGGGACTTCGTGAAGACTAACGTGCCGACGGACATACGCGACGTGTCGGCTACTTTCACAGCGGAGATGAGCGGAAACACGGCGGAAGTGACCGAGACAGGTTTCTGCTGGTCGCTCGAGGAGAACCCGACGGTAGAGGGAGAGCACAAGACTGCGGCTATGGCTGACGGCAAGTTCAGCGCAGCCGTTGACAACCTGCAGCCCGGAAGCAACTACAACGTAAGGGCATACGCAAGGATGAGCGACGGTACTGTTAATTACGGCTCGGCGATATTGTTCACAACCGAGTGTGCAACGGCATCAGCTCCGTTCATCGCCGACTTCCTGTCATGGACTAACGGGCAGCCCGACTGCTGGCAGATTGTAGACCGCAACGGCGACGGCACAACGTGGATTCTCGACGAGAGCACCGGCGGACTGGTTTACCAGTTCAACTACTGGAACAACGCCGACGACTGGCTTATAAGCAAGAGGCGCATACATGTGCCGGAAAACGGCGTGCTGTTCTTCTCGCGCGGTGTGGCAGAGACCACTACTGTTGAAGATTTGGAAATCTATGTGTCAACCAAGACGAGCGACATCGACGATTTCTATCTCATTGAAAGGATGTCGTTTGCCGACTATTTCAGCGAGCAGCACATCGAGGAAATAGACTTGAGCCGTTTCGCCGGACAGGATATTTACATCGCTTTCAGGTGCTGTTCGGAGAAGCTTCAGACCAACCTGTGGATTTGGAACGTAGCAGTTACCGAGAAACTGCCGGCTCCTACCATCACCACGTTTGACCAGACCGCTCCCGACCAGCTGTTTGTAGAGTGGACGCCGGTGGAAAAGGCCAAGAACTATTACCTGTATTTCGGCAAGGAAACCGACGAGCCTAACGAGGTTCTGGTGTTCGCCCCGATGTCGTTCTTCGAGAAAGTTGAGGGCGACGTGCAGCTGAGCACAGGTTCGATGCTCTTCACCGGCGACGCTACCGTTGAGCTTAGGGAATTCCCCGAAGGCATAACCGACCTTAAATTCATGCTCACGACGTCAGGCCCAACCGGCACTTCAACCCTGCTTGTAGAGGGAACAAAGGACGGCACAACGTGGACAAGCGTAGGCCAGAGGCTTACTCTTAGCGAATATGACAACGAGGGACAGGAGTGCGACTGGCTTGCCTATGTGCAAGACCAGGGCTTCAAGAAGCTGCGCTTCAGGTTCACACACGGCGGACGCAACGGACGCGTGAGGTATCTTACGCTCGGCTATACCGACGGAAAGATTATCGAAGACCTTTCTGCTGGCGGAACATGGGATGAAGAAACGGGAGTACTTCATACTTCGATGGTAATCAATGCAGTGACTCCCGGTGAGTTTAACAATGGACGTTATGTGGTATGGGTGGCTTCCGGCGACGGAAACTTCTTCTACGACCAGTCGGAGAACGCTTACTACGAGTACGGCGGCCCGTCGTCGATAACCGAAACAATCGGCGAGTCGGGCATAAGCGTCACAGCGGGCGAGGGCTATTTAGGCATAGACGGCCTTAAGCCGGGCTACCGCATCACGTGCGCTTCGCCTTCGGGCGCCCTGCTTTACAGCGGCGAGGCCGACGGCCAGCACGCCGACATCAGGCTTGACGGCCAGCGCGGCATCGTGCTCGTAAGCATTGAAGGCGACGGCCAGACATACCGTACAAAGGTGATAGTAAGATAAAATGCCACAGGCAATGTCCTCATGGCAGACGCCCGGCAGGGCGGCATGAAGCAGGCGGAAATGTAAAAGACGGCCTTTTGCAAGGCGAAAGGCCACCTTTCACCGCCTGAAACACGGCTTTTCACAGGCTAAAAGACGGCCTTTTGCAAAGCCATACGCAACATGCTGACAGCCAGGTTGTTACGCCAAGGCGGCAAAACGCCGCCAACTGGCATGCAGGGACAACGCCGAATAAACAAAAGATAACAACAAAACAATGAAAATAAGGAAATACATTTTGTCGTTAGTGGCGGCAGCCGGGTGCGCCGTCTGCGTGGCCGCGATAGGCGACGGGCGCAATGACGACAAACAGGAGAAAGTGAAGCCGGCGGAGAACATGCTCGCCAAGGTCGACACGCAGCGGTCGCCCTATTCGCTGATTAACCTTGCAGGCAGCGAGGACGGCATACCTTACGGCCTCCGCCTGATGGAGGTCGACAACAAGGATGTGTCGCTAAGCTGGAATACTCCCGAGGCCACGGACAGCTATTGGGACGACTTCGAGACGCACGACGACTTCGTAATCAACTCGCCCGGCAGTGTCGGCTGGCAGTATATCGACGCCGACAACGCGAGGACGTACACGTGGCAGGCCTGCACCTTCCCCAATATGGGACAGAAGATGGCCTTCATCGTGATGAACCCGTCGATGACATCGCCGGCGACAGACACCAACCCTAACTATAAACCATTCTCGGGCAATAAGATGCTGGTTGACTTCTGCGCGGCAGACGTGCCAAACAACGACTTCATAATATCGCCTGAACTCAACTTCTCGAGCGACTTCAAAATCAGCTTCCGCGCACGAAGCTACAATGACGTTTATGCGCTTGAGCGCATCCGCGTGGGCTATTCTACCACTGGCATAAGCCCGTCAAACTTCACATGGGTGCAAGGAGGCGACTACGTTGAGCTTCCGGCAGAGTGGAACTTGTATGAATACGAGATACCCCAGGAGGCCAAGTATGTTACCATCAACTGCGTATCTGACGATGCCTTCATGCTGCTCATCGACGACATCTTCGTCGGTACGAACGAAGTACGCCCGGGCGTGATGCCGATGAAAGCTCCTGACGCCGGGGCGAAGCTCACCGGCTTCAACATATACCGTGACGACACAAAGGTTAACCAGGAACCTGTCACCGAGGTAAGATATACCGATACGGTTGACGACTACGGCACATACAGCTACACGGTGACCGCCGTTTATTCTGACGGCAGCGAGTCGGAGAAGTCTGACGCGTTGCAGGTTGAAGTGCCTGACATCAGGCTTCTGCCTTTTGAGGACGACTTCGAGACATGGACTTTGGCCGAAGACAAGTGGAGCACGATGAACGGCGACGCATACGACGTGAACAACTGGAGAATAGACTACTATGCTACTGGACTTGTTGATCCGTGCGCCACGTTCAGATATTCAAATCTGGCGAACTACGACCAGTCGCTTGTCACACGTGAACTGAACACCGTAAACAAGGCCGCCACCTACCTGCGCTTCAACCTGAAACTGCAGAATGAACGCCACGAGAACGACGACTACCTTGCAGTGGAAGTGACAAGCGACGGCGGAAAGACGTGGAAGAACGTTGCGACGTTTGACAACAAGCAGGGCGCATTCGACTGGAAAGTATGCCAGTACAACATCGGCGGCCTGCTCGACAGCAACCTTTTCCGTATCCGTTTCCGTGCTTACGGCGCCATTTCGACATATATCGACTACTGGTATGTTGACGACATAAAGGTTTGGAACCCTGAATGGACAACGGCAACGCTCACCGTAATGTCGGCCGACGGAGCTGTTGCAGGCTGCCCCGTGACGCTTACAGGCAATTCGGGAGGCGTGTACACAGCCACCACCGGCGATGACGGCAAGGTCGTATTCGATGAAATCGAGGACGACACATACACCGTGTCAATCGTGAACGACGGCTACAACATTTACGAAGGGGAGTGGACCGTAAGCAAAGATGGTGAAAACGCATTCACCGCTAAGCTTAAACGGCCTGTTATGACATTGTCGTCAACCGACGTGGCAGCCGAAATCGCGGCTGAAAGCAGCATCGAGAAGACCGTCACATTGAGCAATACCGGCGACGGCCCGATGACCTGGTATCTCAACACCAAGCCCGAAGCGGGCAGCGGCGACGCATCGCGTCTTTGGGAAATACAGGGCACGTTCACCGCGTCCGGCGACCTTCAGTCGTGCGTTGCGTTTGACGGCGAGAACTATTACACCAGCTCTTCAATCGAACTTGGCGAGTTCTGGAAGTATGACAAGAACGGAACGCTCGTTGAACGCTTCCGTCTGCCCGACATGTACTTCCCCATTTACGACCTCACTTTCGACGGACGTTACTTCTACGGAAGCGACGGTACAAACCGCGTGTTCAAGTTAGACTTCTACAACAAGCGTGTGGCAGACATCATTACGGTTGATGCCGAGCCGGGTCTGGAAATCACCCACTGCTGCTACGACCCCGACCTTGGCGGCCTTTGGATTGGCGGATGGAATACGTTGGGGCTTATCAGCATGACAGGAAAAATAATGGTGTCGGTTGAGAACTTTGACGAAAACACAACGCTTTCGGTCATTGGTTCTGCCTATGACAATGTTACGCCCGGCGGCCCTTACCTTTGGCTGGCCGACGGATCGTCGTCTGAAACCATGATTGACCGCGTTGCGATATATCAGTACAATATTAATGAAGCACGCCTTACCGGCGTAAGCCATCTCGCAACCGACGTTCCGGGTTACAAAATCGGCGATGCCTCAACAGGAGTGAACAGGATTGGCGGTCTGTCGTCGTCGTTTGACATCAAGGAGGGCACGCTTACGCTAACCGGAGTGCTGCAGCAGTCGCCCGGATTAATCTTCAACTACACTCTGTGTGAAATAGGAGAATGGGTTGAGATGTCGCCAAAGCACGGCACGCTTCAGCCCGGCGACAGCCAGGACATCACTTTCGGCTTCAATTCAGTTGACGCAAAGAAGGGTGACAAGTTTGAGACTACAGCTGAAATACTGACCGTTCCCGAACTTGGAGAGCAGTCATTGGCTGTAAGTATGGACGTTAATGCCGATGCAGCGTCGCCGCGTCCTGTAGAGCTTAAGGCCGAACCGGGACAGGCTTCGGTACAGCTTACATGGAAACCGGGCGACGAAAGCCGTGCGCCGATGGGTTACAATGTTTACCGTGACGGCACTAAGGTGAACACTGAAGCCGTTACAGAGACGGCGTTCACGGACGACAAGCTTGTTTACGGAGAGTATTATTATAAGGTGACGGCCGTTTATGACGGTGGTGAAGAGTCGCTCCCGTCAGACTCCGTGGCAGCTTTCGTAAAGCAGGGCGCGCAGTATTACGCTCCGCTTGAGCCTGCCGCAGTGGTTGAAGGCAACAATAACGTCAACCTGACGTGGAAATCTCCGCTTGTAAATACTGGCGAGAGCAACAGCGTATCATGGTCAACCGGCGTATATGCTGATGCAATGGGCGTTGCCGACGGTGGCACTTTCTATGCCGCTTCGGATTGGACTGCCGAAGACCTTGTGCCTTACCGCAACAAGCGTGTGTCGTCAGTGTCGGTACAACTCGTCAACCCTTGCTCGTATCTTAGACTGTTCGTGTATAAGGACGGAGAAAGTGTTTATTCGAAAACGTACAACGGCAACATCTTGTATGACGGCACATATACCGACGTAACCATTGACGAGCCGCTCCTCATTGAGCCGGGTGCGGAGTACAGGTTTGCCTTCCAGCTGCAGAATGCACAAGGCATAAAGCCGTTGGGAATGGACGCCAGCCAGGCAGTTGACGGCAAGGGCAACCTCCTGTCGATAGACGGAGAGACATGGTTCCCGGCTTCTTACCAAGGCATCGCCGGCAACTTCAACATAAAGATTGACGTTGTTCCTGATGAAAGCATGGCCGAAGAGGCTCCTTCAGGCTACAATGTGTACCGCGACGGAGAGAAGGTTAATGACAAACCCGTTACAGCCACGAGCTATACTGACGTTGTAAGCGAGTCAGGAACCCACGAGTACACCTTAACGTCGGTTTATTCTGACGGCGGAGAGTCGGCTGAAAGCGAGAGCGTAAGCGTTGAGATAGTCGGCATATACGGTCCTTACGCACCTTCTGCGGTTGATGCGGACGTGCACATCAACAGGGATGTAACCCTGCGCTGGGACTATCCGACGGACGGCACGCATACATTGAAGGCTGACATCACGACCCGTCCGGTGACGGTAGACGACAACATGCCCGAATATGTAAACTCTTTCACCGGCCATGACGAGGGTGTTGAGATGGGTATAGCGTCAGACAACAACTTCATCTACACCTCCACTTACTCTAAGGACGGTTATGTGAACAAGTACTCGATGGACGGAGAATACATCGAAAGCTTTACAATAGACGGCATCGAGGGAATAAGGAACATCGTTTACGATGGCAATGACTTCTATGTAGGCGATTACAGCACCAACATTTACAAGGTTGACATGGAGGCGCACATGGTGCTTGCCACGATGACCATTTCCGAGTTCTCTCGCCATCTGGCATACATCCCCGAGCTTGACGGCGGCAACGGCGGCTTCGAGGTTGGCGACTGGGAGACTAGTATCTATGTAAGGAAGGACGGAAGCAAGATTGGCAACGGGCCTACTTTGCTCGGAGCGAGCGGCACGGCATATAATGACGGCCTGCTGTATGCCTTCGAACAGGGCGGTGACAATACCCGTACAATAGGCATATACGACTTCGCGACTTCTCAACGGGTGGGCAGCATCGACGTGACTGCTTACTCTGAGATAACAGGAATATCAACAGCTTCGGCCGGAGGTATGTCTGTTGTGTCGCGTCCCGACGGTTCTAAGTTCCTTGCCTTGGCGCTGCAACGCCAGGACGACAACACCAAGTTCGCATTCATCGAGCTTGAAGGCGTAAGCGGAGTGACGGGCTATAACGTCTACCGCAACGGCGAGCAGGTGAACGACGAGCCGCTGACACGCCGCTATTTTGCGGAAAGTCTTGACAATGAAGGCTCTTACAAGTATGAAATCGAGACGGTTTATATTGACGGAAGCAAGTCTGACAGCCGTGCAACGGTAGACATACAAATCCAGCCCAAGGGTACGGCAGAAGTGCCAGAAGATGTCAAGGCCGTGCAGTCTACCTACGGTTACAACGTTCTCCTGTCGTTTGTAGACCCGCAGATGAATGAAGGCGCTGACGTGGCCGAAGGCTTCGAGAACGCCGAACTGCAAGCTCCCGTAAACATAAACGGATGGGGCAACACCGGCAACGCATGGACGGCGACATCCGACTATGCATACGAGGGCACGAAGGCGATTACCGCCGACGAAGACGCCGAGGCCACAATCATCATCCCTGTGAACGGAAGCACGCACCTGAAGATGGCCGTACGCAACGCTGACGACCACAACGGGCACGGCTCGCTGACGCTCTTGCGTTCAATCGGCGGCACCGATGAGGCCGACTTCATACGCATGAACGTATATCAGACCAACGAGGCTTGGAGCGAGGTTGAGGCGGAGATACCCGCCGGAACGTCGTACATCGCAGTAAGGAAAGATGCCGGCGTAGCTCCGCAACTTGTCGATGCTATACGCCTGTTCTCGTCTGAACCCGAGCAGACGGTCTATGCTTACGACATATTCCGCAACGACGAGCAAATCAACGACGAGCCTGTGCAGGGCATAAGCTACATTGACCGCAACCTGCTGCCCGGCCACTATGACTACCAGGTGCGCCTTACCACGATGACGGCGGCAGTCAGCGACCTGTCAGAAAAGGTCGGCATCGACCTCGACTATGACAACGGCGGACTTGCACCGACCGGACTTACAGCCGGATTTGAGCCTGACGGCAACGTGAAGCTTAGCTGGCAGTTCCCGGCACTTGGCGAACCGATTTACCTGCGCTGGCACGACGGCAACAGCTATGACGCCGGAGGACTGTCGAGCGGAGGCGCGTTCTACGCCGGAGCACGCTGGTATGCCGACGATTTGAAGGACTATGAGGAGCTGTCGCTTACCGATGTCGAGTTCTACATCAACCAGGTACCCGACGCACTGTTCATCCTCATCTATGAGGGCAACACCCTCGTGCGTCAGCAGTATGTGCCAACGATGCGCCAGTATTCGTTCAACAACGTCAAGCTTGACGAACCTCTCGCCGTTGACCCGTCGAAAGACCTGCTCGTGGCTCTTTACATAGAGCACAACGAAATCACCGCTCCGCTCGGCTACGACCGTGGCCCGGCAAACAGCGGAAGGGGCAACCTATATTCTAACGACGGAGTGACTTGGGGACTACTTAACGATTCAGAAACAGGCATAGACGCCAACTGGAACATCTCGATAGGCTTGAGTGCCTACTCGAACGTTCCGCTTGAGCATGCAAAGGCAATGAGCAAGACACGCAAGACGTTTGCTCCAAAGGCTTCGCCGGCCGGCAGCAAGCTCGTGGCAGTGCCTGTAGGAGTTGAGGCTACGTCGCAGAAAAACGCGTTCATGGGCTACAACGTTTACCGCAACCGCGAGCGTCTTAACACGGAAACTGTGACGGAAACGACCTACATCGACGACACTCCGATTGACAACAAGTATCTTGAATATCAGGTATCGGCCATCTATTCGGTATCGGGCGAGAAGTATTCTGCCCCCGTTACGCTCACTGCAACCGGCATAAACGGCGTTGAGAGTGGGAACGGCCTGCGTGTAGAGGCGGACGATGACGAAATCAAGGTGTACGGCCTGAAGCCCGGAACAGCAGTCACTTTGTATGACGTTAACGGAGCGGTGCTCTACAGCGGCAAGTCAGCCGACACGTATGTACATGTAATCCCGGCAGCGGCTATCGCCGACGGAACGTACATCGTCAAGGCCGGAAACGACGCCGTGAAGTTTGTAAAGGACGCAAGATAACGGCAATGACTGAACACTGAATTTACACCCGTTGAACGGTGTCTTTATAAATGGCCGTCTTTCGCATTGCGAAAGGCGGCCTTTTAGCGTCTAAAACATGGCCTTTTGCAAGGTGAAAGTACATATAAAAAGTGTTTGAGAGAAGAATGAGGAA